>Ga0156178_135_pt2 | contig 84593 bp, 79 predicted proteins | sample RifCSPlowO2_12_FD_107831 | JGI IMG/M metagenome (GOLD analysis project Ga0156178, IMG submission 107831) | Burkholderiales bacterium RIFCSPLOWO2_12_FULL_65_40 | reverse complement strand
AGGGTGTAGAAGAAATAAATTATCATCTCATCGTACCAACTGCACAGAAGCAATGCGATGGCAAAGACAGGCCGACCACCCGTGATTCCTGCTGCAGAGTACGCAGCCTTGCGCGAAGTGGTGCGCGACAACCCCCAGGCAACACTGCCGGAGTTGGCTTTGGCCTGGAGCGAACGCATGGGCCGCAACGCCCCCAGCGCGGTGACCATGCGTGCAGCGTTGAAAGCTGCTGGATTGCAACGGACACGGCCCAAGCAGCAACTGGCACGCGCCAAGCCCCAGCAACCGCGCACGCGTTACGGCTACAACGCTCTGCATCGCCCCAGCAACGCGTCGGGCATTGCCGGAGTCCTGACCGACGCCGAATGGGCGCTGGCCCAGGACTTATTCGAGCCAGAGCCGGGCTTCGCGTGGCAGACCAGCGACATACTCCCGGCGCAGCGTTGTCGAAGCGTGTTGCTACGTGCTGCGCACCGGCTCATCCTGGCGCAACCTGCCCACGCAGATCTATCCGCCCTGGCAGTCGGTGCAAAAGGCCTTTGTGCGCTGGGCACGGCAAGGCAAGTTCGAAGCATTGCACGAGCGCTTGCGCCAGCAATGGCGCCAACGTTTGGACAGGGCCGAGCAACCCAGCGAGGCCATCATCGACTCCCAATCCAACCGGGGCAGTCCCCAGGGCGGCACACTGGGCTTCGATGCGGGCAAGAAGGTACAAGGGCGCAAGCGCCATCTGGTGGTGGACACGCTGGGCTTGCTGCTGGCGGTGGTGGTTACCAGCGCAGCCGTGCAGGACCGAGATGCGGCTGCGCAAACTGTGGCGCAGGCATGCAAACGCACGGGTGGTTCGTTCAAGGTGCTGTGGGCCGACAGCGCGTATGCCGGGCAATGCGCCCAACAGATCGAAAAGGCGCACGATGTCAAAGTGCAAATCGTGCGCCACAGTGCCCGCCACCGTTGGGACGATGCCCAGCAACCTCTGTGGAAGGAAGAGCAGCCTGTGGTGATCGCCAAGAAGCGCTGGGTGGTGGAACGTACCCATGCGTGGCTGGAACGCAACCGCAGGCTGGTGATGCACCACGACCGCAAGCCGTTTTATGCCCAGGCCTGGGTTTGGCTCGCTCAGGCTCGCATGCTGTTGGGGCGGTTGAAATAGATTTCTTCTACACCCTCCAAGTCGGATGAAATCAATCGCTGATGGCTCCGATGGTGTTCACTTGCTGGGTGAGAACGCTATGCGACCGCCGTTTCTAGGTTGAACATTGCGGTGGATCAGGTGTCCCTGAAAATGGCCCCGGATTCCCCGGGTTTGCGCGCTTTAGCACCTGCAGTCTGCGCAGGATAATGCGGCCACACCATGAATCTTGTACCGCTCAGCATCGATTCGATCCACTTCGGCCAGCCGCTGCCTTTCGTGCTGCGTGGCGCCGACGGAACCTTGCTGGCGCAGAAAGGGTTCGTCATCCGCAACCGGGACGACCTGAATGTCTTGCTGGCGCGGGGTGTGCAACTGCACGTCGATACCGATGAATCGGGCGAAAGCCACCGCGCCTATCTGGCCGGACTGCAGAGGATGCTGATCGCCGACACCAACCTCGGCGAGATCGCCAGCATGAAAATCAGCGCGGCCGAACCCACGGAGCGCAACCGCGTGGACACCGGCCCCGCCGACTGGCCGGCACTCCAGGAGCGCGCCACGCAGCTGCTGCGCTCACCCTCGACCGGTGACTTCGGTTCGCGCTTCCAGGCGCTGCACGAGGAGCTGGTGCGCCACAGCACCCATTCGCCCGACGCCACGGTGCTGGCGCTGATCTATCTCTCGGCCCAGGAAACCCGCCTGTACAGCGCCACGCACGCCATGCTGGTGTCGTGTGTCTGCATGGTGGCGGCACGCGAAGTGCTGGCCTGGCCCGAAGCGAAGGTGTTGACGCTGGGCCGCGCCGCCCTCAGCATGAATGTGGCCATGACCGAGTTGCAGGACCAGCTGGTGCAGCAGGCGCTGCCCCTCACGGCGGCCCAGATCACTGCCGTGGAAAGCCATGCCAGCCGCTCCGAGATCCTGCTGCGCCAACTGGGGGTGGCCGACCCGGTATGGCTCGAAGCGGTGCGCTGCCACCACCACCGCATGCCCGGCCCGATGGAACAGAAAAAAGAGGCCCTGCAGATCGCCCGGCTGATCCAGCGCGCCGATATTTTCGGAGCCCGCCTGGCGCCCCGTACCGCACGCTCGCCCATGCCGGTCACGGCGGCCATGCAGGCCTGCTACTACGACGAGGAACAGAAGGTGGACCCGGCCGGCGCCGCACTGGTCAAGGCCCTGGGCATCTACCCGCCCGGCGCTTTCGTCCGCCTGGCCACCCAGGAGATTGCCATTGTCCTGCGGCGGGGCCCGTCAGCCACCACACCGCGCGTGGCCGTGGTGATGAACCGCCTGGGCATGCCCACCGGGGAGTTGATTCCGCGCAACACCGCGCAGCCCTCCTGCAAGATCACCGGCCCGGTAGCGCACAAGGATGTGCGCGTGCAGTTTCAAGTCTCCCGGCTCGTGGCCATGTCCGAGAAGATGGTGTAACCCGACGGGCTGCCTAGGCATCGTGGCCCTTGCGGCCACGCGCGTCATGCCTTGACCGGGCCACCTGCAGACCTCTCGCGCCACAGGGCCACCTGCTCCTGCAGAGCACCGAGCGTAGGCAGAACCAAGACACCGGGAATGCTGCGCGAGCGCAGAAAGGGCGCCCGCCCTCCCGCCCAGAGGGCCACCTGCGGCGCCAGCCGCTGCCGCAACTCCCGCAGTCCCGCCTGCGCGGCCTGGGCGCCCATCACGGGGCTGAAGCTCAGGGCCACGATGTCGGCACGGCAGGCCTGCGCTGCCCGGGCGATGTCGGCCACCGGGGTCTGCGGCCCCAGGGGCAGGCAATGGCAGCCCTCCAGCGCCAGCAGCGTTTCGACCATGAGCAGGCCCAGACCGTGCGCCTCCTGCGGAAAGGTGGTCAGCAGCACCCGGGGTGACGCCGACGCCGCCGGGGGCGCGACCTCCACGATGGCGTTGCGCAGCACCCCCGTGAGGCACTCGGTGTAGAGGTGCTCCTCGAACACCTGAACACGCCCCTGCATCCAGGCCTCGCCCACCGCCGTGGTCAGGGGCGCCACCAGCAGGGTGACAAAGTCCACCAGCCCCATGCGCAAAAACGCCTGCTGCAGCTGGCTGCGCAGGCCCTGTACATCGTGGCGCGCCAGCAGGTCCAGATAGGGCACCAGGGCATCGCCCGCCTCTGCCACCGCCTCCACCGGCGTTCCCTGTGCCCGCCGCTGCGGGACCATCTCCCCGCCCTGCAGTGCGTGCAGTGCCTGCGGCGCCAGACCCACGATGCGCCCCGGGCGATGCCCGGCATCCATCAGCCGCCGGATGGTGCGCAGACGCTCGACCTGCTCCGCCGGGTACACCCGGTCGCCCGCGCCATCACGCCCGGGTTGCGGGAATCCGTAGCGGCGCTCCCACACCCGCAGCGTGTCCTTGGACAGGCCGGTGTCGCGCTCCACGGCGGCAATGCTGTAGCTGGGCGCCGGGGCGCCGGAACGGTCATTCATAGAAAACGTCAGATTACTGCTGACCCGGCCCCCGGCCAATCACCGCAGACCTGCATGGGCAACGGGTGGGAGCGCTCAGCACACATGGACAAATTGTGCTTAAATTCTATCTTGTCCTAGACAAATATGGAGTTGTCTAATGAAAAATCCCGCCCGCCGCCTGCTTGCCAGCCTCGCCTGCGCCCTGCTGCTCCCCACGGCTCCTGCCCTTGCGCAGCCAGCGACCAGCGCCGGGGCCTGCCCCGCCACGCTGCAACACACCTTCCTGCGGCTGCAGGATGAAAAACCCCAGTCGCTGTGCCAGTACAGCGGCAAGGTGCTGCTGGTGGTCAACACGGCGAGCTTTTGCGGCTTCACCGGGCAGTACAAGGAGCTGGAGGCCCTGCACGCCAAGTACCAGGGCAAGGGCCTGGTAGTGCTCGGTTTTCCGTCCAACGATTTCTCGCAGGAAACCGGCAGCAACAAGGAAATCGCCGAGTTCTGCGAGAGCACCTTCGGCGTGCGCTTTCCCATGTTCGCCAAGAGCAGTGTGAAGGGGCCGCAGGCCAATGCGTTCTTCCAGCAGCTGGCCCAGCAGACAGGCCAGGCTCCGCGCTGGAACTTCCACAAATACCTGCTGGCGCGTGACGGCACGGTGGTGGACCAGTATTCCAGCCTGACGTCTCCCGACAGCCGGGCCCTGGTGCGCGCCATTGAGCAGCAGCTCGCCCTGCCTGCGCCCGGAGGCCGCCCATGAAAGCACGCCGTCCTCACAAAATTTTGCAAACCGGGGGCTGGAACTTTCTGTTTTGCACCCCACTCTATGGAGCACAGGGGTGCAGGAAGCACCCTCCCGTTTTCGTGTTGCGAAGCCTTTCGGTCCTCAGGGGGCCGATTGTCACCCTGAAGCGCTTCTCCTCCCTCCCTCTCTTCTTCGTTTCGGGACGCTTCGCAACCATTTTCTTCCCGGCCCCGGCCGACGGGGGGCGCCCATGAAGGTCGCCATCGTCGGCTCGGGCATCTCCGGCCTGGCGGCCGCGCACGCGCTGCGCGGTCACGCCCACATCACCCTGTACGAAGCGGGCTCCTATTTTGGCGGCCACACGCACACCGTGGACGTCACCCTGCCCACGCCGCAGGGCCCGGTGACCCATGGTGTGGATACAGGCTTCCTCGTCTTCAACGAGCGCACCTATCCGCAGCTCATCCGCCTGCTGGCCGAACTGGGTGTGGAGACCTCGAAATCCGACATGTCGTTCTCGGTGCAGGTGCCGGGCGCACGGCGCGGCGGAGCAATCGAATGGAGTGGCACCAGTCTCGCCACGGTGTTCGCCCAGCCGGGCAACCTGGCCAGCCCGCGCTTTCTGGGCATGCTGGCCGACCTGCTGCGCTTCAACGCCCTGGCCACCCGCCTGGCCCATAGCCCGCAGGATGCTGCGCTGATGCAACCCCTGGGCGACTTCCTGCGCCAGCACCGCTTTGGCGAGGCCTTCCGCGACTGGTACCTGCTGCCCATGCTGGGCTGCATCTGGAGCTGCCCCACCGACCAGATGCTGCAGTTCCCGGTGGCCACCATGGTGCGCTTTTGCCACAACCACGGCCTGCTGCAGGTCAGCAACCGCCCGCAGTGGTGGACGGTGACCGGCGGCGCCCGCCACTATGTGGACAAGATCGTTGCCCGGGTGGACGACAAGCGCCTCAACACCCCCGTGCGCCGCATCGAACGCGATGCCGCAGGCGTGCGCGTGGTGACCGACGGCCACACCGAACATTTCGACCGCCTGGTGCTGGCCACCCACTCCGACCAGGCGCTGGAGCTGCTGGCCGTGCCCACGCCGCAGGAGCAGGCCGTGCTGGGCGCCATCCGCTACCAGGCCAACCGCGCCGTGCTGCACACCGACACCTCGGTGCTGCCCACACGCCGCGCCGCCTGGGCCGCCTGGAACTATGAGCGCGCACCGCAAAGCGAGCGCGAATCCGCCCGCGTCTGCCTGCACTATTGGCTCAACCGCCTGCAGCCGCTGCCTTTTTCCCAGCCGGTACTGGTGTCGCTCAACCCGGTGCAAGGCATCGACCGGGCGCAGGTGCTGGGAGCCTACGACTATGCCCACCCGGTGTTCGACCTGGCCGCCATCCGCGCGCAGCCCCTGGTGGCCCGTTTGCAGGGCCAGCAGCGCACCTGGTTCTGCGGCGCGTGGACGGGCTACGGTTTTCACGAGGACGGCCTGAAATCCGGCCTGGCCGCAGCCCGCGAACTGCTGGCCAGCCAGCCCGCTCCCCTGGCGGAGGCCGCATGAACCCGGACCATCCGCTGCTCGGCTTTGGCGAGGTGCGCCACACCCGCCTGCGCCCCCGGCGCCATGCCTTTGTCTACCCCACCTTCTTTCTGATGCTGCCCATGCGCGGCCTCACCGCCACGGCCGGGCCGTTGGCTGTCAACCGGCGCGGCACCATCAGCTTTCACGACAGCGACCATGGCGACGGGCGCAGCCCCGCCGAGGGCGGCGCCCTCGCCTGGCTCGATGCACTGCTGCAGGCCGAGGGCATTGCCGACGCCACCGGCCAGGTCTGGCTGCACTGCTACCCGCGCATGTGGGGCCACACCTTCAAGCCGGTGAGCTTCTGGTATTGCCACCGCCCGGACGGCAGCCTGCGCGCCATCGTGGTCGAAGTGAACAACACCTTTGGCGAGCGCCACTGTTACCTGCTCGACGAGCCCCGCTACGGGCAGGAACTGCAGGCGCGCAAGGTGTTCCATGTTTCGCCTTTCTGCGAGGTGCGCGGCGGCTACCGCTTTCGCTTTGTGCGTGCGCAGCGCCCGGGCGACGATCGCACCATGGTGCGCATCGACCACGACGACGAAGACGGCCCGCTGCTGCGCACCAGCGTGAGCGGCACCCTCGAACCCGTGACCGCGCAGGCCCTGCGCCGCGCCCTGTGGGCCTACCCCGCGATGACGCTGGCCATCGTGGCGCGCATCCACTGGCACGCGCTGCGGCTGTGGTTCAAACGCGTGGGCTTTCACCGCAAGCCCGCGCCGCCCGCCCACCCCGTCACCCGCTGAACCACACCGTCCCATGTTCCGCTGACCCCCTCCTGCATGAAGGCCCCGCCATGAACAGCACCACCGCCGCCCCCCGCACCCTGCCCGCCGGCATTCCAGCCGCCGCACGCACCGTTTTGCAACTGCTGCAGCGCCTGCAGCACGGTAGCCTCACGATGCAATTGCCCGACGGAACGCTGCGCCACTTTGGCCCCGGCGGCAGCCCGGCAGCGGCCATCACGCTGCGCAACTGGAACGTCTGCAGCGCCGCACTGCGCTCGGGCGACATCGGCTTTGCCGAGAGCTACATCGCGGGCGACTGGACCACGCCCCACCTGACCGACCTGCTCACGCTGTTCATCGCCAACCGCCACCAGGTCGACAGCATGGTCTATGGCACCTGGGCCGGGCGCCTGCTGTACCGCGTGCGCCACCTGCTGCACCGCAACAGCCGCGCGGGCAGCCAGAAGAACATCCACGCCCACTACGACCTGGGCAACGCGTTCTACCAGCGCTGGCTGGACGACACGATGAACTACTCCTCGGCCTGGTTTGAAGGCAACCCCACCGGCGACCTGCGCCGCGCCCAGCACGCCAAGGTGCGCCGCGCGCTGCAACAGGCCGGGGTACAGGCGGGCGACCGGGTGCTGGAGATCGGCTGCGGCTGGGGCGCGCTGGCCGAGATGGCAGCGACCGAATTCGGCGCCTCGGTGACGGGCGTGACGCTCTCCACCGAGCAACTGGCCTTTGCCCGCCAGCGCATGGAGCGCCTGGGCGTGGGCAACCAGGCCGACCTGCGCCTGCAGGACTACCGCGACATCAACGACGGCCCCTACGACGCGATCTGCTCGATCGAGATGGTGGAGGCCGTGGGCCGGGCCTACTGGCCCACCTATTTCAAGGCCGTGCACCGGCTGCTCAAACCCGGCGGGCGGGCCTGCATCCAGAGCATCGTCATCGACGACGATCTGTTCGCGCGCTACATCGGTTCGACCGACTTCATCCAGCAATACATCTTCCCCGGCGGCTGCCTGCCCTGTCCGCGCGAGTTCCGCCGCGAGGCCGAGGCGGCGGGCCTGCGCGTGCAGGAAGAATTTGCCTTTGGCCAGGATTACGCCGAAACCCTGCGCCGCTGGCGCGAGCGCTTTCTGGCCGAGCGCGCGCAGATCCTGCAGCAGGGCTTCGACGAACGCTTCATGCACATCTGGGAGTTCTACCTGGCGTACTGCGAGGCCGCCTTCACCATGGGCGACATCGACGTGGTGCAGTACACGCTGGTCAAGCCATGAATATCAAAAAGATAGCTGTTAGCGCTTTACTGGCAAGCGCTACAGCCGTTTTCTCCATATATTCCTACGGCAACACCCCGGAATCTGCCGAGTCTCCGCTGCCCGGCACCCGGCTGGCGGGCCAGGGCCTGCTGCGCTACTACGGTTTCGAGGTGTACCGCGCGCGGCTGTGGGCGCCTCCCGGCTTTGAGGCCGACGACTACGCGGCCCACCCGCTGGCGCTGGAGCTGGCCTACCTGCGGGACTTCAGCGCCGAAGCCATCGCCCGGCGCTCGCTGCAGGAGATGCAGCGGCAGGAATCTATTGCGCCCGCGCAGGCTGCACGCTGGCAGCAGGCGCTGCAGGCGGCCCTGCCGGATGTGAAGAAGGGCGACCGCCTCACCGGCGTGTACCGCCCCGGCGCGGGCGTGGTGTTCTGGATGCAGGGGCGCGTGGTGGGCGAGGTGGCCGACGCGCAGTTCGCGCGCCTGTTCTTCGGCATCTGGCTCTCGCCCCGCACCTCGGAGCCCGCGCTGCGCCAGGCCCTGACGGCCCCGCGCACCGGGCCCACACCATGAACCAGGGCAGCGCATGGACGGCGCGCCACGGCCTGGCCTACGGGCTGCTGGGGCTGCCGCTGGCCTTTGTGGCGCTGCCGCTGTACGTGCTGCTGCCCGACCACTACGCACGCACCTACGGCATGCCGCTGGCAACGCTGGGCGCGGTGCTGCTGGCCGCCCGACTGTTCGACGCCGTCACCGACCCGCTGCTCGGGCGCCTGAGCGATTGGCTGTTTGCCCGTTCGACGCGCGCCGTGCTGGCGGTGGGGGCGCTGTCCTGCGCTGTCATGGCGCTCGGTCTGGCAGGGCTGTTTCTGGCCCCCGCGCTGTCGCCCCAGGCCCTGGCGGCCTGGGCGCTGGGCTTTCTGCTGATCACCTGCACCGCCTACAGCCAGGCCAGCATCGCCCACCAGTCCTGGGGGGCACGGCTGGGCGGCGGTGAAGTGCAGCGCGGCCGCATCGTCGCCTGGCGCGAAGGCGCGGCGCTGCTGGGCGTGGTGCTGGCCTCGCTGCTGCCCAGCCTGCTCGGCATTCCGGTGATGCTGGCGGCCTTTGCCGCGCTGCTGGTGCTGGGCTGGCTGACCTGGACGCGCGCACCGCGCCCGGTGACGGCCCCCGCGCATGCGCCAGCCGCCACCAGCCTGTGGCACCCGTGGCGCCAGGCTGCATTCCGGCGCCTGCTGGCGGTGTTCATGCTCAGCGGCATTGCCAGCGCCATCCCGGCCACGCTGGTGCTGTTTTTCATTCAGGACCGGCTGCAGGCCCCGCCCGCGCAGGTGCCGCTGTTCCTGGCCAGCTACTTCCTCTGCGCGGCCCTGTCGATGCCGCTGTGGCTGCGCGCCGTGGCGCGCTGGGGGCTGGCGCGCACCTGGCTGGCGGGCATGTTGCTGGCCGTGGCGGTGTTTTTGTGGGCAGCCGGGCTGGGCGCGGGCGACGGCACGGCCTTTCTGCTGGTGTGCGCGCTCTCGGGCGTGGCCCTGGGCACCGACCTGGCCCTTCCCGGCGCCCTGCTGGCGGGCGTGATAGCCGCCCAGGGCGACAGCGGCCGCCACGAGGGCGCCTACTTTGGCTGGTGGAACTTTGCCTCCAAGCTCAACCTGGCCCTGGCTGCCGGGCTGGCCCTGCCCTTGCTGGCCGCGCTGGGCTACGCCCCCGGCACGCGCGACGCCGAGGGGCTGGCCATGCTGGGCTGGGCCTATGCCCTGCTACCCTGCGTGCTCAAGCTGCTGGCTGCCGCCGGCCTGTATGCCCTGATCCTGCGGCCCGCTCCGGCGGTGCACCGCCCCACCCTGCAAGAAAGAACATGATGCAACGCCGCCTGCTCCTCGCCGCTGCCGCCACTTCGCCCCTCTGGCTCTCAGGCTGCGCCAGCCAGAACCTCGACGGCTATGCCCGCGAGCAGCCCGTGCTCGACCTGGCGCAGTATTTCAACGGCACCGTGGACGCCCACGGCATCTTCCAGGACCGCAGCGGCCAGATCGTCCGGCGCTTCACCGTGGTGATGGACTGCCGCTGGGAAGGGCCCAACGGCGTGCTCGACGAGGCCTTTACCTATTCCGACGGCAGCACCGAGCGCCGTGTGTGGCGCCTGACAAAACATGCCGATGGCCGCTACACCGGCACCGCCGGTGACGTGGTGGGCCAGGCCGAGGGCCGCGTGGCGGGCAACGCTTTTCGCTGGCAGTACACGCTGGCCCTGCCGGTCGATGGCCGGGTGATCCATGTCGATCTGGACGACTGGATGTACCTCATCGACGAGCGCGTGATGCTCAACCGCGCCACCATGTCCAAATTCGGCGTGCGCCTGGGCGAGATCACGCTGTCCTTCACGCGGCGCGGTGCATGAGCGTGCGCCGGGCCGCTCCCAAGCAAGCTCGCACCGCAGTGCGCAGCACGGAGGTTACCCAGTGAGCGCGCGCCGGGCCGCTCCCAAGCAAGCTCGCACCACAGTGCGCAGCACGGAGGTTACCCAGTGAGCCTGAACCCGCGCATCCCCACCTGGCAGGGCCGCCGCGTCTGGCTGGTGGGCGCCTCCAGCGGCATGGGCCGGGCGGTGGCCTCGCTCCTGCACGCGCGCTGCGCGCGCGTCACCGTGTCGGCGCGCAGCGCGGCGGCGCTGGACGACTTTGTCGCGCACCATCCGGGCAGCACCGCCCTGGCGCTCGACGTGACCGACCCCGCCCAGGTGCGGGCGGCCGCAGCGCAGGTGCTGGCGGACGGAGTGCCGGACCTGGTGTGCTATTGCGCCGGCACCTACCGCGCCCTGCGCGCCACCCAATTCGACCTGGCCACCATGCTGCAGCACATGGAGGTCAACTACACCGGCGCGCTCCACCTGCTCGACGCCCTGTTGCCCGCCCTGCAGGATGCCGCGCGGGCCGGTGGGGGAGGCCACATCAGCCTGGTCAGCAGCGTGGCGGGCTTTGGCGGTCTGCCCCAGGGCTTGGCCTACGGCCCCACCAAGGCCGCGCTGACCCATCTGGCCGAAACGCTCTATCTCGATCTGCGCCCTCTGGGCCTGGGGGTGAGCGTGGTCCACCCCGGCTTCGTCGATACGCCCCTGACCGCCGCCAACGACTTCCCCATGCCCGCGCTGATGTCGCCCGAGGCAGCGGCGCGGGCCATGCTGCGCGGCTGGGAGCGCGGCGCCTTTGAAATCCATTTCCCCCGCCGCTTCACGGTGGTGATGAAAGGGCTGCGCCTGCTGCCCTACCGGTGGTATTTTGCGGCGGTGCGCCGCTTTACAGGCCTGTGATGAACCTTCCCCCTCCCACCAGCCCCCACGAGGCCATCACCCGCGTGGTGTCCTTCTTCGAGCAGTTGCAACCGGCCGACCTGGCGGACCTGGGCCAGTACTACGCCCCGGACGCACGCTTCAAGGACCCGTTCAACGAAGTGCAGGGCCTGGCCGCGATCCGGGACATCTTCCGGCACATGTTTGCCACGCTGCAGCACCCGCGCTTCGTCATCACCGGCCGGGTGGAGCAGGGCGGCGAGTGCTTTCTGACCTGGGAATTCCGGTTCGCCTTCTCGAGCCATGCCCGGGGCGTCGAGCAGACGGTGCGCGGCGCCACGCACCTGGTGCTGGACGAACACCACCGCATCACCCTGCACCGCGACTACTGGGACGCCGCCGAGGAGCTGTATGAAAAGCTGCCCGGCGTGGGCACGCTGATGCGCTGGCTCAAGCGCCGCGCACGGAGTTGATTCGGCGGGTTCAGCCGGGCACGGTGTCCGAAAAACTCGGGCGCTGCGCCAGCTTGTCCATCAGCTTGGCCAGGTTGGGGTAGTCGGCGCGCCAGCCGATCTCGGGGAAGCGGAACTCCAGCCAGCCCAGCGCGCACCCCACGGCGATGTCCGACAGGCTCAGGTGGATGCCGCTGCAGAAGGGCTTGTCGCCCAGGCCCTGGGACATGGCCTTGAGGCTGGCGTGGATCTTGCCCATCTGGCGGTCGATCCAGGCCTGGCTGCGCTGGCCCTCGGTTCGGCCTTCGAAGGTGTTTTCCAGGCGCACCAGGATGGCCGCGTCGAGCAGGCCGTCGGCCAGCGCTTCCCAGGTCTTGACCTCGGCGCGCTCGCGTCCGGTGGAGGGGATGAGTTTGCCCACCGGCGAGAGGGTGTCGAGGTATTCGACGATCACGCGCGAGTCGAACACCGCCTCGGCCCCTTCCATGATCAGGCAGGGCACCTTGCCCAGCGGATTGGAGGCGGCGATTTTCGTGTCGGCAGACCAGACGTTGTCCAGCACGAACTGGTAGTCGAGCTTCTTTTCCGCCATCACGATGCGCACTTTGCGCACATAGGGGCTGGTGGTGGATCCGATCAGTTTCATGGTTCTGCTTCCGTGGCTCGGGCGCCGGGGGGACTCCGGGCTGCCGATTCTATCGGGCCACGCCCACACCCGCCTGACGGGCGCGACACCTACAATATTGCGCCATGAGCCTGTCTACCATTACCGCCCTTTCGCCGCTCGACGGCCGTTACGCCTCCAAACTGGCCCCGCTGCGCCCCATCATGAGCGAGCACGGCTACATGCACCGCCGCGTGCAGGTCGAGGTGGCCTGGTTCATCGCGCTGTCGGATGCGGGCTTTCCTGAATTCAAACCCCTGAGCGTGGGCGCGCGCGCCTACCTGCTGGGGCTGGTGAAGAACTTCTCGGAAGCCGATTCGGCAGCGATCAAGGAGATCGAGAAGACCACCAACCACGACGTGAAGGCCGTGGAGTACTGGATCAAGGCCAAGTTCGAGGCCCGCCCCGAGCTGGAGAAGGCCTCCGAGTTCGTGCACTTCGCCTGCACCAGCGAGGACATCAACAACACCAGCCACGCGCTGCAGCTGCGCGCCGGCCGCGACCAGGTGGTGCTACCGGGACTGGACCGCATCGTGCTCAAACTGCGCGAGATGGCCCACCTGTACGCCGACGTGCCCATGCTCAGCCGCACGCACGGCCAGACGGCCAGCCCCACCACCGTGGGCAAGGAAATGGCCAATGTGCTCATGCGCCTGCACGGCGCCGTGGAGCGCATCGCCGCCGTGAAGATCATGGGCAAGATGAACGGCGCCGTGGGCAACTACAACGCCCACCTCTCGGCCTGGCCCGAGTTCGACTGGGAGGCCTTCTCGCGCCGCGTGATCGAGACGCACGAGCCCGAAGGCCTGGGCCTGACCTTCCAGCCCTACAGCATCCAGATCGAGCCGCACGACTACATGGCCGAGCTGTTCGACGCCGTGGCGCGCGCCAACACCATCCTCATCGACCTCTCGCGCGACATCTGGGGCTATGTGAGCCTGGGCTACTTCAAGCAGCGCCTGAAGGCCGGCGAAATTGGTTCGAGCACCATGCCGCACAAGGTCAACCCGATCGACTTCGAGAATGCGGAAGGCAACCTGGGCCTGGCCAACGCGCTGCTGCGCCACCTGTCAGAAAAGCTCCCGGTGAGCCGCTGGCAGCGCGACCTGACCGACAGCACGGTGCTGCGCAACATCGGCGTGGCCCTGGGCTACGCCACGCTCGCCTACACCTCGCTGCTGACCGGCCTGAACAAGCTCGAACTCAACGAGGAAGCCCTGGCCGCCGACCTGGACGCCTCGTGGGAAGTGCTGGCCGAGCCCATCCAGACCGTCATGCGCCGCTACGGCGTGCAGGGCGCCTACGAGAAGCTCAAGGAAGTCACGCGCGGCAAGACGGTGACCGCCGAGGCGCTGCACGGCCTGATCCGCTCGCTCGACATCCCCGAGCCCGAAAAGGCCCGCCTGCTGGCCATGACGCCCGCCAGCTACGTGGGCAAGGCCGCCGAACTGGCGCGCCGGGTCTGACCGCTTCTTTAAGCCTTTTTGGCCTCCAGCGCTTATCAAACAAGCGCTGGCAGCTATCATTTTTATACTGACAGCCCATGGCCATCAAATCCACCATCTTCAAGGCGAACCTGCAGATCGCCGACATCGACCACGGCTACTACGCCGACCATGCGCTCACGCTGGCCCGCCACCCCAGCGAGACCGACGAGCGCATGATGGTGCGGCTGGCCGCGCTCGCCATTCAGGCGCACCAGCTCAATGACCTGTGCAATGGCGATGGCCAACTGGCTTTTGGCGCGGGCCTGTCCGACCCGGACGACCCGGACGCCTCGCTGACCGACTTCACCGGGCGCAAGCGCGTGTGGATTGAGGTGGGCCAGCCCGAGGACAAGCCGCTCACCAAGGCCTGCAGCAAGGCCGACTCGGTCATCGTCTATTGCTTCAACCACGCGTCCGAGATCTGGTGGAAGGGCATTGAAACCAAGCTCTCGCGCCTGGACAAGCTGCAGGTCTGGCGTATTCCCACCGAAGCCTCGCAGGAGCTGGCCCGGCTGGCCGAGCGCAGCATGCAACTGCAGGCCACGGTGCAGGAAGGCGCCATCACGCTGAGCAGCACGCAGGGCAGCGTGCATGTGGAGCCGGTGCGCTGGAAGTAATTCCGTTTCAAAATCACCCGTGTCGTTGTTGCTTCGCCTTGCCGTGCTACAGCACTGTCTGCGGCTTCGCGCCTAGACACGAATGATTTGGAAACGGAATAAGCGGGTCAGCGCGGCATCAGGGTGCCGCAGTTCCAGCACTGCTCAAAGCCACCTTCGACGATTTCACCGCACACGCACTGCCAGCGGTGCTGGGGCAGATTGCGCAAGCGATCCAGCAAGGTTCTGGCGCGCTCCAGGTGCTCGTCGTGGCGCAGCCAGATTTCGGGCAGGCATTCGTCGGGCGGCAGGTGCCCGGCAGCGGCGCCCAGGTACTGGCGCTGCACCGTGGCGGGCATGCCGTCTTCGCACAGCAGGTCCACCCACAGGGTGGCCAGGGCCATGTTCGGGGCCTGGGTGAGACGGCGCATGAGTTGCTCTCGGGTTGATAGCTGCCAACGCTCGTCCATCAAGCGCCAGAGGCTGTTTCGGCTAAATTTTGTTGCGCTCGCTCGGCATAGCGGTTGAACCGCCAGGCCGTGCCCTGCAGGGTGATGCGCCGCCAGACGGCGCGCTTTTGCGCCGGGCTGTAGGCCGGCCAGTGCTGCACCTCGTCAAAGCTGCGCCCACAGCCCTTGCACCAGTCGTCGCCCTGGCTGGTGGAGCAGATGGCGATGCAGGGTGTGTCGGGCGTGCTGGCGTACCAGTCCAGCCAGGCCGCCATGGCCTGGGGCGACAGGGCGGCATCGTCGATCGCATCGTGCTGCCGGTACACCATCAGCGCATAGGTCTCGGCCAGGGCATCCAGCGGGGGTGCGAGTGCCGGGTCATCCCGCCAGGGGGCACGGGCCCGCCAGTGGTTGATGGCGGCTTCGATGTCGGTGATGTGGAGGGTGGCCATGGGCCGGGCCATGATAGCGCCCCCCCGCCGGCGCGCCGGTATGCGTAATACCCACATCTTGCAGCCCCCCCGGTGGCAATGGTCTAATCGGAGTCCGAAGGGGAGTAGCTCCCTCCCGCAGTGCGGGTATCGCCAGGTCGTCAATACGGAGCGTCGCACATGCTCCCGGCCTGTCGGGCAGCGCACACGAGGCGCCGCCGAGCAAGACCTTCGATCCGAACCCGCGCAGGTCTGGTCGAAGGCACACACCACGCTCTCTGGAGCCTTTTGTGCTGGCTGGCCCGCCTTGCGCATTGCTTTTTTAGGGAACCAAGAGGACTCCATGGAACAATTCATGACCCCCGAATTCTGGGTCGCTGTCGGTCAGATCATCATGATCGACATCCTGCTGGGCGGCGACAATGCCGTCGTCATTGCCCTGGCCTGTCGCAAGCTTCCGGCGCACCAGCGCACCAAGGGCATCCTGTGGGGAACGGCCGGCGCCATCGTGCTGCGCGTCGTGCTGATCTACTTCGCCCTCACCTTGCTGGCCATTCCTTTCCTCAAGCTCGTCGGCGCCGCCCTGCTGGTGTGGATTGGCGTCAAGCTCCTGGCCCCCGATCCGGATGACGACCACGGCAACATCAACGCGAGCGACAAGCTGCTGGCCGCCATCAAGACCATCATCGTCGCCGACCTGGTGATGAGCATCGACAACGTGATCGCCATCGCTGGCGCAGCCCAGGGCGCGGCCGACCACCATGAGATGCCCCTGGTCATCTTCGGCCTCGTGATCAGCATCCCGATCATCGTCTGGGGCAGCCAGCTGGTCATCAAGCTGATGGACCGTTTCCCCGCCATCATCACCATCGGCGGCATGCTGCTGGGCTGGATTGCCGGCACCATGTTCGTGTCCGACCCGGCCGTGGCCAACGCCAACACCCTGCCCTGGATGCTCAAGATCGACCAGGCCAACGACTGGATCAAGTACGGCGCCGGCATTACGGGTGCGCTGCTGGTACTGGCCATTGGCAAATGGATCGCCGCACGCTATGCGGCTGCATCCAAACCCGAGCCTGCAGCACTCTGAGCAGGCTGCGCCCGGCCTTCGCCGGGGCCGGTTCGGTTCATGCACGGGGGCTTCGGCCCCCTTTTTTTGCGCGTGCCCGGGTGCTGCGCTATGCTGAACGCATGAAACTCCTTGTCAAATGGCTGCTCAGCGCCGCTGCCTTGCTGTTCGTCGCCTATGTTTACAGCGGCGTGCAGGTGGAGAGCTTTACGTCGGCACTGATCGCGGCCCTCGTCATCGGCCTGTTCAACGCCGTGCTGCGCCCCATCCTGGTGGTACTGACGCTGCCGGTCACCATCGTCACGGTGGGGCTGTTCCTGTTCGTCATCAACGCACTGATGTTCTGGGCCGCCGCCGGTGTGCTCGGGGGCTTTCATGTCAGCGGCTTTGGCGCGGCGCTGCTGGGTTCGCTGATCTATTCGGTGCTCGGCCTGCTGATCGAATCAGCGCTCGGCGGCCTGTTCTCGAAGAAGTGATTCCACCGCGCGCAGGCGCGTGTCGATGATCGACGCTTCGACATGGTCGGCGGCCGTCCGGCTTTGCCGCGCCAGGTCCTGCCCGGCCTTGAAACGGTCCACCGCCGCCGCATAGTCGTAGCGCGCCGCATGGGCCTCGGCCTCGGCGCGCACCGCTCGCAGCGGCTGCCCCTGCGCCTGCCACACGCTGGAGAGCAACTGCCACATGCCCGCATCGCGCGGGTGCAGCGCCACCCAGGTCTGCAGTGGCCCGGCCAGATCGCCCACCTGCCCCGCGCGCAGTCCGGCCTGGGCGCGCAGCATCCGCTCGGGCCGTTGCTCTCCTGCAGGCACCAGGCGCCACGCGCTTGCGGCATCGCCAGCGGCCAGTTCCACCTCGGCGGCCAGCAAGCGGGCCTGGCGCAGTGCGGCGGTGTCGCCCTGCACGGCCTGCAGCAGGCGCGGCTGCAGTGCCCGTGCGACGGCTGGCTCGCGCAGCTGGCTGGCCGCCAGCACGGCGGCATACAGCGCGGCGGCGCGGCGCGCGGCAGGCAAAGCCGCAAAGCCACCGCCCTCGGGCTCGGCCATCCATTGGCGCAGGACCTCGACGCCCGGCTGTGCCAGCACGCGGGCCCGCGCCGCCAGCAGCGCATGTTCCAGTGTGGGCGGCGGGGCAGGCATCGCCTGGAGCTGGCGCGCCTGCACGCCGGCCAGGCGCTCGGTGGTCAGCGGATGGCTGCGCAGGTACGGCCAGGAGCCGTTGTCGTTGATACGGTTGGCCTGCTGGAGCTTTTCAAACATGGCGGCAAAGCCTTGCGGCGCAAAACCCGCCGGCGCCATCAGCCCGTAGCCCACACGATCGGCCTCGCGCTCCATGTCGCGCGAAAAGTTGAGCTGGTTCTGCACCACCAGGGCCTGCCCACCCATGGCCAGCGCCTGCGCGGCATGGGGGCTTTTGCTGGCGGCCAGCGCGCCCAGGATCATGGCGCCGATCATCAGCGGCGTCTGCCGGTTCTGCTGGGTGATCAGGCGAGCAATATGGCGCTGGGTGACGTGGCTCAGCTCGTGGGCCAGCACCGAGGCCAGTTCGTCCCGGCTGGCCACCACGCCGATCAGCCCCAGGTGCACGCCCAGGTAACCGCCGGGCAGCGCAAAGGCGTTGACGGTGCGGTCGCGCCCGAGCAGCACCTCCCAGGCAAAGCGCTCGTCCAGCTCGGGCGGAAGCTCGCCGCGCTCGCGCGCTGCCGCCAGCAACGCCTGCCAGAGCGTCTGCACATACTCGACCAGCACCGGGTCGTCGATATAGTCCGGGTCGCGGTAAAGGTGGCGGATGATGCCGTCACCCAACCGGCGCTCGGCGCTGGCCGTCATGTCGCCGCCATCGCCCAGGGCGGGCAACTGGGGCTGGGCTTGCACCGGCAGCACGGCCTGCGGCACAAATGCTATCAAAAGTGAAGCTGCCAGCGCTTTCACAGTAAGCCTTGAAGCCATTTTTTGCTTGAAACCTTGCATCAGAGAACACCCTGCCCCGGCCAACGCCGACGGCAGCGTCTGCCATGGCACATCACCGTATGATGCCCCGTTCTGCCAAAGTTTCCCCCTTCACCCGGTTCGCACCTTATGTCCGCACTCACCCACTTCGACTCCCTGGGCCAGGCCCACATGGTGGACGTGGCCGCCAAGGCCGCCACGCACCGCATCGCCGTGGCCACCGGCCGCATCGAGATGCTGCCCGCCACCCTGGCCCTGATCGAGGCCGGCACCGCCAAAAAGGGCGACGTGCTGGGCATTGCCCGCATCGCCGGCATCCAGGCGGCCAAGAAGACCAGCGACCTCATCCCCCTGTGCCACCCCCTGGCGCTGACCCGGGTCGCTATCGAATTTGAAGCTGCCAGCGCACGCCTGCCGGGCGCTATCGGCATATTTTGTGCTGCAACTGTCGAAACCGTGGGCCCCACCGGCGTCGAGATGGAGGCCCTGACCGCCGTGCAGATCGCCCTGCTCACGATCTACGACATGTGCAAGGCCGTGGACCGTGGCATGTCGATCCACGACGTGCGCGTGCAGGAAAAGCACGGGGGCAAGTCGGGAAGTTACGTGGCGCCAAGCCCGTAGGCCTGACGCCCGCCGCAGCGTTCAGTCGTCCACCGGGGCGGCGAAGGCCCGGTTGGCGCGAGACCAGCGATCGAAATCCTGCGGATACGCGACCCGGTAACGGCGCATGTGGAAGGCCACCTCATCATCCCGCCCCAACAGCGCCGCGCTTTCGATCAGTGGCTCGATCACGCGCGGCTCGGGGGAATAGTGCAGCAGGGCCGTGGCCAGCACATACATGCGCTGCGCGGTCTCCGGGTTGACGGGCGTGGTCGTCAGAATTGCAAAATCTACGGCATCGGCAAACAGCCAGGTGCCGGACACCTTGGTCAGGGTGTTCTCCCGCAGGGCTTCGGAGCGCAGATGCACCGGCTTGTACACCTGGCTCACCCGCGCGTAATCCCAGCTGGCGTAGCCCATGAATGCTATGGCAATGAGAGCTATCAGCGCTTTCCATATCTGCCCTAAAGGCGCTTTCTGCACGGAGACATCACCCTGCGGAGTGCCACGCTCGGGCGCCGGCCTGCGCCAGAGAATGAAGACCGCCAGCACCGTCACCAGCTGAAACGGCCCGTACCACAGCGGAAACTCCAGCATGCTGTGCAAGCCCACCAGCGCCAGAATCCCCCAGGCCAGTTGCCGCGCAGGGTCCGTCTCGCTCCAGGGGCGCGATGCGCCGACCCAGGCCAGCACGGCAACGCACGCCAGCGCAGCCACGGGCACCCCCAGTTCCACCGCAAGATGCAGGGGCAGGTTGTGCGCGTTGTCCAGCAGCACACAGAAGCGTTCCCCGGGAAAGAGCGTGATGTAGTGGGCGTAATCCAGCTCGCCCCAGCCCCAGCCGAGCCAGGGCTTCTGCGCGATCAGGTGCAGCACGTTGGACCACAGCACGCGGCGGCTGGTGCAGCCGGGAGCATCGCCAAAACGCGCCATCAGCCCATCGGCCCGAAAACCCGTCCATTGCAGCAGCAGATCGGGCAGCAACCAGGCCGCTACGCCATAAATCGCCAGCCCCACTAGCGCCAGCCACACCGCCAGGCGCCCAAGCGACGCACGCCACAGCGCCAAAAGCACCCCGATCACCACCCACTGCGCCAGCCCCGTACGCGATGCCGTGGCCGCACTGCCCACCGCCAGCAGGGCCAGGGCCCAGGCCATGAGCAGCCCCACCGACCACAACGGCCACGGCCGGCCGCCCCCAAGCAAGGCGACCCCGGAGTGCGCCGAGCCCTCCCCAGCCGTAGGCGCACGCAAATGCGCCTCGGTTTGCGCCACCACCCACAGCAAGGCCCACAGCCCCATGCTGAGCAAGGTGGCCTGCTGGTTGCGCTGGCGCAGGTTGCCCATGGCCTGACCGGGCTTGGAGGCATGCACCCAGGGATCGAGACCGGTGGCAGCGCCAAAATATTGCAGCAGACCGATGGCACTGGCCAACAGCGCGGCCAGCAAGAGGCCGGCGCTGAGCCAGGTAGCCATTTCGGACCTATCGGGCCAGACGTCTTTCCCAGTTTGAAGACCGCTTGGTGAGCGTGCATTCCACGCGACCGCAATCAACCCTCCGCACAACCCGGCGGCCATCAAGGGCCAGAAGTTGGTGGAGGGCGGTTGGGTGTAGGGGAATAGGAACGGAAATGCGACGCCCAGCACGGCCAACAAGGCAAAAGGCATCCGGAAGCGCATGAAAAATTGTGCAGGAAAAAATGCAGCCCCATTGATATGGAGCGGCGGCAGTCAGGTGTCAATGAATTCCTGCCGCCTGGCCTTGGCAAGGCACTCTCAGCGACATTCTGCCGGAGCGTATTTTGCAGGCAGCGTACCCAGGGTGCGGTTCGCCAGCCCCCTCGCGGTCGCGGTCGAAGCGGAGTCGCTGGCACACGCCCAATCCACGGCACCTTGTGCGCCGGCCGTGGGAGTTGCGCCCTGAATATTGGGTGAGAAGACGAGGGTTTGACCATTGAGTCCGGTGGGGATGCCGTTGCCCGCGGTAGCAGCAATGCTCACCACAATGGGCCAAGGCGTTGCCGCGCCTGTGATCTGAATGTCGCTGACATATTTGGATGCCTTCTGCGCAGCTGGCACAGCGTTATATACCGTAGCAGCTGCATCCATGCCTCCGACTCCGTTGGCTTGAAATGCCTCACTCAGCATTTCTTTGCCGGGCGCTGCAGCAACCACTGCTTCTGCTATTTTTGCCCTCACGGTGAAATCCTGGTACGCCGGCAAGGCGACTGCAGCCAGTATGCCAATGATCGCGACGACGATCATCAGCTCGATCAGCGTGAATCCTTGAATCTTCTTGTAGTAGTTGCGCATGGTTTCTCCAAAATCTGTCGATTAGTTAAACCTTTAGCAATATCTGCGCCATCTCGGTTACAAAAACCAAGCCGCACTGTAGAGCAGTGAACTTGTCCGCTTTCCGCGTTTTAGAACCCGTCCACTGGTGCGTAACCGACCACTTCCATACTCGCATCTAGCAGCGCAATCCAGTCTTTAGTCTTGCTACTGGTGAGCGGCAGGTATGTCAGCGCGTCAATCGGCTGGCCTGTTTCGGCAACAGCTTTCCTTAGCAAGAAAACGTCATTCGGGCGCCGCTGAATAAGTTCAGAAAGTGGTTTGGCATGCGCCCGCATCTCGTCGTGATAAAGGCTGATCGGCTCCCACCAGGCTGGGCGCATGGCGGGCGAAATCCCGGCCAAAGACAGATCGATACCGCCAAAAAATTCGCTGTTGTCGCGGGGCTTACGGGTTCCCACCTTTAGCAGACCGGCATTGGGCAAATCACGCAAGCCTGGCGGTGCCTTGTGGAGATCGGCGTGGTCAATTTCATTTGAAGAAACCACTGTCAGTCGATCTTTTTCGAACGCCAGCACAGCAGGTCGCCCAATCCAGACCGCCTGCATTCCATATAGCAGGGCGGCCATCTGAATCATGCCCACAAGGCTGAGGTCCAACACCATTTCACGCCGCGACTTGCGAGGACTGGCCAGCACAAAAGTGATCAGTGGACCGCAAACCACGTCCACGATGAGTATCAGCACATAAATGCCACCCACACCGAGCATTGCACGATAGGGCATGGGATACCAAAGCCCAAACACCAGGGCTGCGGAGATCAATGCAATGGCCACACTGAGCAGAGTGTGGCGAAGCGCCCAGCGCGCGGCAAAGCGCCACCGATGTTGTGTTGACTTCATGAGACTTTGAAAAACTGCACACGCGAAAAAGGGCGCCTGAGCGCCCTTTGGGATACAAGTGCGAGGCCCTGCAAAGAGCGCTCTGCACCGTTTCAGTTTAACGGCACTCGGATGGAGCGTATTTGGCCAGCAGCGTGCCAAGAGGCCGGTTCGCCAAACCACGTGCAGTTGCTGCTTGGTTTGTCGTACTGGTGCAAGCCCAATCCACGGCGCCCAGAGACGTAGCAACAGGAGTCACCCCCTGCACGTTCGGCGAAAGAACGATGGTTTGGCCATCCAGGCTGGTGGGAATACCATTGCCAGCAGTCGCCGAGATGGCCACGGAGACAATCCAGTTCGCAATAGCACCCGTAGCAGCACAGTCTGCAGCCGTTGGTGTGGTCACTGCGGCACCCACGCAATAGTTAATCACGTACTTCGATGCTTTTTGTGCAAAAGGAGTCGCGTTGATGGCAGTAGCCGCTGCCGACAGGCCGGTGATGCCATCGGACTGGAAGGCTTCACTCAACACACCCTTGGCACTGGAACCTGCAATCACAGCCTCAGAAACCTTGGCGCGAATGGTGTAGTCCTGGTAGGCCGGCAGGGCCACGGCGGCCAGAATACCGATGATCGCCACAACGATCATCAATTCGATCAGGGTAAAACCCTTTTGGAAAGAACGCTTCATATAGATCTCCTAGGAAAATTGCAGATGCGCTTAAAAAAAGCAGTTTCCGTGCCAATCACAACTGCAACAACAAGCATCTTCAAGAAACATTTACCTTATAAAAACAAGCCAAAATGTAACAATTCGCCCTATCGCTCACATAAAAATGACATTCTTGTCGCGCATCTATGTCACTCACAGCCCAACCCTTACACCTCCAGCACATCCCCCGCCCGAAGCCACCGGATATCGTGCGGCGCATCAAATCCATGGGGGGTACGCGCATCGAACTGCCGGATCTCCGCCATGATGAGCTCGGTTTCCGACGGCTTGGTGTGGGTGATGTAGATGGGACAGGGGCGCGCAGGGTTCAGTTGCGCCAGTTCCAGCGCCAGGGTGTGTGGGGCAAGATGCAGGGCGCGCTCGGCCAGGATGCTTTCACGGTTGCTGAAGGCGGTTTCGATCACCAGCATGGCCATGGGGATCTGGTTCACGCGCTGCCAGAAGGCCGGGTTGCGCCCTGTGTCGCCACTGAACACCCACCAGCCGCTGTGGCCTTGCACCGCATAGCCGACGGCGGGTACGGTATGTTCGGCGGGCAGCACTTCCAGCAGCGTGCCTGCGGCGTTCAGCGTCTGGCCCACGGCCAGCGCGGTGAAGCGCAAGAAGGGCGCGCTGGTGCTGGGGATGCGGCTGAAGTCCGGCCAGATGACGTTGTTGAACACATGAACCTGCAGGGCCACGATGGTTTCGGGCAAGGCATGCACTTGCACCGGCGTGCTGCGCAGCGACGAAACCGCATCGAGCATGAGCGGCAGCGCCGCAATATGGTCCAGATGCGAGTGGGTCAGAAAGACATGGTCGATAGCCCGCATTTCATCGAGCGTGAGATCGCCCACGCCGGTGCCCGCGTCAATGAGGATGCGCCCGTCGATCAGAAACGAGGTGGTGCGGCAACCCTGGGCAATGGCCCCGGAGCAACCGAGCACGCGGACTTTCATGGTGGATGCCGTGGTTTATTTGGTGTCGAAATGGGTCGCACCGTCCCAGTCGGGGTTATAGGGTAACACCCGCTGGGCCTGGAGGCGCTGGTCATAAAACGCCAGCAATGCCGGTGCATGGTCCGCAGCATGCAGTGCCGGCCACAGGGTATCGCACCGGGGCCAGTCTTGCGCCCGAAAGGCAGCCAGCCATTCGTGCCACACATCCAGTGCATGCTGCTGCGTGGCGGTCAATGTGCCAACGGGGGCAATGGGACGGTAAATGGCAACGGCCTGTTCTTTGCCCTTGACGCACACCCGGTCGAGTTCCTGCCACACGAAGCCCTGCGCCTGGGCGTGGGTGCTTTCACTGACCACGATTTCAACGCCGTATACCTTGCACAGCCCTTCCAGCCGCGAGCCCAGATTGACGGCGTCGCCAATCACCGTGTAACTGCGCCGGATGTCCGAGCCCATATCGCCCACGCACATCGTTCCCGTGTTCAGACCCACGCCCACGCCAATGGCAGGCAAGCCCCGCTGGCAGTGTTCCGCGTTGAGCACCTGCACCGCCTGCACCATGCCTAAGGCAGCACGCACTGCCATCGTTGCGTGCTCGGGCGTAGCCACCGGCGCGCCCCAAAAAGCCATCACGCAATCACCCATGTACTTGTCGATGGTGCCACGCTCAGCCCGGATGATCTGGGTGAGGCGGGTGAAGATGGTGTTGAGCAGGGCCTGCAGTTGCACAGGTTCCATGCGCTCGGACATGGCGGTGAAGCCGCGCATGTCGCAGAACATGACCGTGAGTTCCCGGCTGGCCGCCTGCATGCTGTATCGCTCGGGCTCCAGCACCATCTCGTCCACCAGCTCGGGTGGGACGTAGGTGCCGAACAGGTGCGCCAAGCCGCGTTTGGCCCGGCTTTCCACAAAGTAGCCGTAGCTCATGTTCAATGCATAGGCCAGCAGCACCAGTACCAGCACCGTGGCCAGAGGCATGGCCAAGCCGTGGGCCTGGTACAGCCAGCCATTGAGGCCGACCAGACTGCCCAGCACCCCGACGCTCAGCGCCACCGCCGCGCTGGCGCTGAGCACCGGCAACGCCAATGCCAGCAACAGCCCCGTACACAGGATCTGGAACACATCGAACCCGGCGGCATAGTCCGGCCGCACCGTACCCGTACCATCCAGAAAACCCGCGATGACATTGGCGTGTGTCTCCACCCCGGGGTATGCACCGTCCACTGGTGTGGCGCGAAGGTCTTGCAGGCCGGGCGCCGTGGACCCCACCAGAACGATCTGCCCTTGCAGGCTGGCAGGTGCCAACCGCCCGTCGAGGACATCGACGGCGGGAATGTAGCGAAATGACCCGCCCCGAGGGCCACCCGGCCCCCGGTAGGGCACCAGTGTCGCAAGCTGGTCATCCACCGGCAGTTGCAAAGTGCGGCCATCCTGGTGCAATTCGATGGCCTGGAGAGCCTGGGCGCCACCGGTGGCATCCGTGTGGGCAACCACCGGGTGCACCTGCGGTTTGCCGAGCAGCGTGCGAAACACCGCCAAGGCCAACGATTCGTAATACTGGCCCTGGTACTCGGCCAGCAGGGGCAGCGAGCGCACCACCCCATCGGCATCGTTCATGGCATTGAAAAAGCCCGCAACAGGTGCGGCCTGCGCGAGCAGGGCGATATTGCTGCCGTAGCCATTCCAGGTGGTGGCACGCAACTGCCTGCCTTGCAACAGGTCTGCGTCCAGCGCAGGGGCGGGCAGGGACCCACGTGCCTTGCCATCGCGGTCGCTGGTGAAGTAGTAGCCCAGCACCACGTTCTGCCCTTCGAGCACGCGGGCAAAGCGCGCGTCAAAATCCAGCTCAGGCGCCAACCGCGCGAGTTGATCAACAAAGCCCGGCTGCCCACGCAGCGGCCCTTGCGCCAACTGCCGCAGGCTTTTGAGGCCCGAGCTGCCGTCGGGTTCGGCAAAGACAATATCAAAGCCCACCACGGCGACCTGCTGGCGCTCGATCAGTTCCCGGGTCAAGCGGGCCATGGTGTCGCGCCCCCAGGGCCAATGTCCCACGCGCTCCAGGCTTTGCTCATCGAGATCGATGATGACGATGCGCTCGTCCAGCGTGCGCGGCATGGTGGCGCGCAGCCGGGCGTCGTAAATCCATTGGTCCATGCGCTCCAGCACCGGAATGCGCAAGGCTCCTGTGGCATGCAGCAACGCCAGCAGCAGAGGCAGCATGACCACCGCCATGCGCCGCCAGCGCCTGCGCAGCACGCCTGCAAAGCGTGTGCGCAGTCTCGTCAAGCCCCGATCGCCCATGGCCTGCCCCTGGCTGCACGGTGCGGGTGATCGCGCCTTCAGCTCTGGATGAACTGCATTTCAGTGCCGGCCAGCTCCAGCATGTCGCCGGTGTGCAATGGCACAGGCGCCTGGCCGATGCGCGCACCGTTGTGCATGGGTGTGTCTGGGCCCTCGACATGGGCCAGCACAAAGCCATGGTGGCGCCGGGTGATGGAGGCCACGGCCACGCCGGGCTTGCCAATGGTGGTCACCACCTTGGTCAGCGCCACCTCGCGCCCTGCGGCAGCACCGGAGAGTACGCGAATCACGGCCGACAAGGGCGCTGCGGCAGCGGCAGGTGCTGCTGCAGGCGTGGCGGGTGCCGGGCGGGGCGCAATGGGCGGCGGAACCATGCCGGGCTTGAAGATCATGGTTTTCTCGTAACCACCGTCCTCCTCTTCTTGGAGGAAGCGGATCTTGTATTTGCCCACTTCGATGGTGTCGCCATTGCGCAGCACCTGGCGCTTGATGGCCTTGCCATTGACGTAGGTGCCGTTGGTGCTGCCCAGGTCTTCCACCTCGACCTCGTGCTCGGTCATGTGCATCACGGCGTGCTCGCCACTGACCGCGAGATTGTCGATCACGATGTCGTTGTAAGGACGGCGACCGAGCATGGTGCGCTCCTTGGTGAGTTGCACCTCTTTGATAACGACGCCGTCGATCGATACGATCATTTTGGCCATGACCCACTCCAATGCATGTGAAATTGAATAAATGAACGCTATGCCTGTCGCAACAACCGCGACATGAGACTGCGTTTGCCGCCCTCGGCCGAGCCCGCCTGCACCAGAACAACACTGATGTTGTCGCGGCCCCCATTGGCGTTGGCGGCGTCGATGAGGCGCCGCGCTTTTTCTTCCAGTGAGACACTGGCTGCCGCCAGGGCCGTCAGGGCGGCATGGTCCACCATTTCGCTGAGACCGTCCGAGCACATGAGGTAGAGGTCTTGCGGTTCGACCTTGAATTCATTGATCTCGACCAGCACATGGTCTTCGACCCCCAGGGCGCGTGTGACCAGATTGCGGCTGGTGGAGAGTGCCGCCTGCTGTGGCGTGATCAACCCTGCGTCGATCTGCTCCTGCAACCACGAGTGATCGCGCGTGATCTGCTCCAGCACACCGGCGCGCAGGCGATAGCAGCGCGAATCGCCGATATGCCCCAGCATGAGCCGGCCGCCCTGAAACACACCCACCACCACCGTGGTGCCCATGCCGGAGTACTGCGGATTGGATTCGGCAGCACCCAGAATGGCCTGGTTGGCATTGTCCACACAGATCTCGATACCACGGCGCAGGTCAAATGCCTTGAGATGCTGCCCGGCCTGGGCCAGCCAGCGCGCCAGTTCGGTACGGATGAATGTGGTGGCCATGCCGCTGGCCACTTCGCCAGCGTTGTAGCCGCCCATGCCGTCGGCCAGCACCGCTACCTGGGCCTGGGAGTCCACACAGACAGCATCTTCATTGTTGGCGCGCACGCGTCCCGGGTCGGTGCGTGCATGGAACTCGTAGGCCATCTTCACCGCAGTCATCGCGCACCCGGGCCCATGGCGGAATCAGAGGCCCGCTGGACGGGGTCATCCATTACAGTTTCTTGAAAATCCGCCATTTTGTGCTCGTTGAGGTCGCTGCGCGCATCATAGACGAGTGAATGGTTCGCAGGTGCATCTGCAGACCCCGCGCGCATGCCGTTTTCCACGTTGCGCAAATCTGTCGCCAGCTGGCGGCCGGTCTGGTAGCGCTCCTGCGGGTTCTTGCGCAGCGCCAGCGCCACGATGCGGGCCAGCTCGGGCGGCACATCGGGGCGCAGGGTGCGCACATCGGGCGCGGGCGTGCGGGCAATGTTGTGCATCAGTTCGCTCATCGATGCCCCCCGCAAGGGCAGGCTTGCGGTGAGCAGCTGGAACAGCGTCACGCCCAGTGCGTAGAGATCGCAGCGCCCATCGACCTTGTGCCCCGCCAGTTGTTCTGGCGCCATGAAGCTGGGTGTGCCCAGCACCAGCCCGGTGCGGGTCTTGCTGCTGTCGGTGATGCGCGCGATGCCGAAATCCGATACCTTGACCGCACCGGTGGCAGCATCAAACATGATGTTGGCCGGCTTGATATCGCGGTGCACCACGTTCTGCTGGTGCGCGTAGTCCAGCGCATCGGCCACGGCCGCCACAATCGACACCACTTGCGCCAACGGCAGCAAATGGTCTGCCCGGGTGAAGCCGGTCAGATCCTGGCCCTTGAGCAGTTCCATGGCGATCCAGGCCAGTCCGTGCTCATCGCCTGCGTCGTAAATCGTGACGATGTTCTGGTGCTGCAAGCGCCCGGCTGATTCAGCCTCGCGGAAAAAGCGCGCGCGTGCATCCACCAGGGCGGCGCCATCAAACTCTTGCCCCAAGGCCAGCGCCTTGATGGCCACCACCCGACCGATCTTCGGATCGCGCCCCTGGTACACCACCCCCATCGACCCCCGCCCCAGTTCTTTTTCAATGTGGTAGCGGCCCAGGAGCTCGGGGGCACTTTGTGCAGACGGCGCCTGCGGCTCCGGGATGGCTCCTGCCTGCGCCGCAACTTCCGCCAGTCGCTTGACCCGCTTGCGTCGCGCCCGCGCTTCCTTGTGCTCACGATCCTGCCTCAAGACATGCTCGTAAACAGCCTGTGCCTTGTCGTACTGGTGCTTGCGTTCAAAATCTTGCGCCAGATGCATCAGGTTGTCCTGCACCTGCAGGCCCGCCGGAACGCGGCGCAGGCGCTCGAACGCCATATCAAGCTGCCCCTGCCCCTGCAAGGCCAGGCCCATCATCCGGTCTGCCTCCGTGGCGCCCTGCCCACCCTGCTGCGACATCGCCAGGGAACCCGCCTGCCCTGAGCGGGCCACATGCCACAGTGCGCCCGCCATCAGGGTGACGACTGCCAGCCCCGCTGGAAACCACTGGCCCATCAACGCCAGACCCAGCCACTGCACCCCCGCCAGGCCCAGCGCCAGCCCCAGGGCGATGCCCGCACCAGCGGCCCCACCCAGCCGGGGCAGCACCCCTGCAAGGAACAACACCACGGCAAGCCATAGCACCGCCATGGCGGGCATGGCCCAGACGGGCTGAGTGACCACATGCCCTTGCCGGATGCCCGATATCTGGTCTGCCAGCAGCTGCACGGGCGCCACCGCACGGTCGCCAGGTGCGGTAACCCAGGACTGCACCTCGGGCGCAGTGCCTCCGATGAGCACCACCTTGTTCTGCAGGCGCGCGGGCGGCACCTTGCCTGCCAGCACTTCGTGAAAAGGGATCGTCACAAAGGCGCCCGCGCCCTGCGGCGCGGCATAGTGCGGCGGGCGCAGCACCGCCTGCTCGTCGGTCAGAACGGTCAGGCCGCCGAGGCTCATGGCCCGGTCATTCAGCCACTGTACATCCCGCATTCCGAGGCGCAGGCTGTGCGCCGCGGCCAGCAGTGCCAGCGCAGGCATGCCCGCGCCGTCCTGGCGCAGCACCAGCGGCACACGGCGCACAACACCATCGGAATCCGCCAACACCTGCATGTGCCCCACGCCTGCCGCCGCCTGCCCCAGCAGGGCGATCGGGGGCCGGACTCCATCGCCACCCAAGGCACGGCTCCCCGGGTTGGGCAGGGCGCTGCGATGCACGTACGGCGGCCACTTTCCTGTCGCGCCGCTGCCCGGCGCATCCGGTTGAACGCGACTACCCAGCAGCACATTGCCGGCCCGCTGAATGCTGGAGGCCAGCCGCTGGTCGGTGTTCAGCGCCGCATCTGCCTCGTCCAGCGTGCGGCCGATCAGACCGCTCAGCGTCGCAGCCTCCGGCGCGGCCGCGCCCAGCGTGGCCCGGATGTCCCGCAGATAGGCTTGGGCCGGATAGGTTTGCGCATGGTCCAGCGGGGTGGTGTGAACAATGGTCTTGGCCCCGGCGGCGGCCAGGCGGTCAATCACCTGGGCGTGCACATCGCGCGGCCACGGCCAGGCGCCCATCTGTGCCAGGCTGGCCTCGTCGATCGCCACGATGACGACTTCGCTCAAGGCCTGGCGGTCTGGGCGCGCCAGCGCCGCATCGTAGACGCGCTGGTCCAGGCTGTGCACGATGTCCGTGGCAAAATACAGCGCAGCCATGGCCAGTGCCAGCACCAGGGCAGCCACCCCGTGCTTGCGCATTGCCTCCCGCACCTCCATGATTTGCCCCACGTGCACGTGCCTTTGGTTTTTGATGAACCTAGAACCAAGCAAGAATTGCGCCGGAGGCCTCACCCCTGCGACAGGGACATCCGGCCAGGACCACGCGCTGCATCTGCCAATTTTGTCATTCTGATAGCAAAAAAGCGCCGGTGGGCGAGCCACCGGCGCTTTCTGGAAGGGACAAAATGCCCTGGCTCAGATCAGAGCTGCGCCTTGAGCAGCTTGCCCAGTTCCGAGGGGTTGCGCGTGATGATGAAACCCGACTCTTCCATGATGGCGAGCTTGGCATCGGCCGTATCGGCACCACCGGAGATCAGCGCGCCAGCGTGGCCCATGCGCTTGCCGGGAGGCGCGGTGACACCCGCGATGAAACCGACGATCGGCTTCTTCATATTGGCCTTGCACCACAGGGCGGCTTCGGCTTCGTCAGGACCACCGATCTCGCCGATCATGATCACGGCATCGGTGTCGGGGTCGTCGTTGAAGGCGCGCATCACGTCGATGTGCTTGAGGCCATTGATGGGGTCGCCACCAATGCCCACGGCGGTGGACTGGCCCAGACCCACTTCGGTCAACATGGCCACGGCTTCGTAGGTCAGCGTGCCCGAACGGCTCACCACGCCGATGCGGCCCTTGCGGTGGATGTGGCCGGGCATGATGCCGATCTTGATTTCGTCGGGCGTGATGATGCCGGGGCAGTTGGGGCCCAGCAGCAGCGTCTTCTTGCCGCCGGCGGCTTCCTTGGCCTTCATCTTGTTGCGCACTTCGAGCATGTCCTTGACCGGAATGCCTTCGGTGATGCAGATGGCCATGTCCAGGTCGGCCTCGACGGCTTCCCAGATCGCGGCGGCAGCGCCTGCGGGCGGCACGTAGATCACCGACACGGTGGCGCCAGTCTGCGTCGCGGCTTCCTTGACGGAGGCGTAGATCGGGATGTTGAAGATCGACTCACCGGCCTTCTTGGGGTTCACGCCCGCGACGAAGCAGTTCTTGCCGTTCGCGTATTCCTGGCACTTTTCCGTGTGGAACTGGCCGGTCTTGCCCGTGATGCCCTGGGTGATGACCTTGGTGTCTTTGTTGATGTAGATCGACATGGGTATTTCTCCGGGCTTCTTACTTCACTGCCGCGACGATTTTGGTCGCGGCTTCGGCCATGGTGTCTGCCGCGATGATGGGCAGACCGCTTTCAGCCAGCAGCTTCTTGCCCAGCTCTTCGTTGGTGCCCTTCATGCGCACGACCAGTGGCACGGACAGGTTCACGGCCTTGCAGGCGGTGATCACGCCGGTGGCGATGGTGTCGCACTTCATGATGCCGCCAAAGATGTTGACCAGGATGCCCTTGACGTTCTTGTTCTTGAGCATGATCTTGAAGGCTTCGGTCACCTTCTCGGCGGTGGCGCCGCCGCCCACGTCGAGGAAGTTGGCCGGCTCGCCGCCGAACAGCTTGATGGTGTCCATGGTGGCCATGGCCAGGCCAGCGCCGTTGACCAGGCAGCCGATGTTGCCGTCCAGGCTGATGTAGGCCAGGTCGAACTTGGAGGCTTCCACTTCCGCCGGATCTTCTTCGTCCAGATCGCGGAAGGCCACGATTTCAGGGTGACGGAACAGCGCGTTGGCGTCAAAGTTGAACTTCGCGTCCAGGGCCATCAGGTTGCCCTTGGAGTCGCAGTTCAGCGGGTTGATTTCCACCAGCGACGCATCGGTGTCCATGTAGCACTTGTAGATCTTGGCGAAGATGTCTACGGCCTGGTCGATGGAAGCGCCGGTCAATCCGATGGCTGCGGCCACCTTCTTGCTCTGCTCAGGGGTGATGCCGGTCAGGGGGTCGATCATCTCGGTGATGATCTTCTCGGGCGTGGAGTGGGCCACTTCCTCGATGTCCATGCCGCCCTCGCTTGATGCGATCAGGGCCACCTTTTGCGTAGCGCGGTCGGTGACCAGCGACACATACAGTTCGTTCTTGATGTCGGCGCCGTCTTCGATGTACAGGCGGCGGACCTTCTGGCCTTCGGGGCCGGTCTGGTGCGTCTTGAGCTGCATGCCCAGGATCTCGCCAGCCAGGCGCTTGACGTCGTCAACGCTCTTGGCCACCTTCACACCGCCGCCCTTGCCACGGCCACCGGCGTGGATCTGGGCCTTGACCACCCAGACGGGGCCGCCAAGCTTTTGTGCAGCTTCCACGGCTTCTTGAACCGTGAATGCGGGAATGCCGCGGGGTACGGGCACGCCGAAATTGCGCAAGATTTCCTTGCCTTGGTATTCGTGAATCTTCATGAGGGCTCTCTCAGGAAATTGATTTCACCCGTCTACCATGGTTGGAATGTCTGGCGGCGGGCGTGGGACATGGCAGCCGGTAAATGTATCATGTTGCGACGCACCATACCTTTTCCAAAACTTACGCCGCCAGTACAGCACGGCGCCCCCATTGCAGGAGCAAACCATGTCCAAAGTTTTCATTGACGGCGAAGCCGGCACCACGGGTCTGCAGATCCGCGAGCGCCTGCAGGGCATGAGCGGGGTTGAACTGCTGAGCATTGCCCCCGAACTGCGCAAGGACCCGGCCGCCAAGCGCGCCCTGGTGGGCCAGGCCGACCTGGTGGTGCTGTGCCTGCATGACGATGCGGCCCGCGAAACCGTGGCGCTGGTGGACAGCATCGAGCAGGCCACAGGCCGCCGCATCAAGGTGATCGATGCCAGCACCGCGCACCGCACGGCGCCGGGCTGGGTGTTCGGCTTCCCTGAACTGTGCGCGGGGCAGCTCGATGCCGTGCGCACGGCCACGCGCGTGGCCAACCCAGGCTGCTATGCCACGGGCGCCATCGCCCTGTTGCGTCCGCTGGTCGATGCGGGTCTGGTGCCGAAAGATTTCGCGGTCTCGCTGCCCTCCGTTTCGGGCTACAGCGGCGGAGGCCGCCCGATGATCGAGGCCTATGAAGCCGGCAAGGCGCCGCCCTACGAGGCCTATGCGCTGGGACTGGCCCACAAGCACATCCCGGAAATCCTGCATTACACGGGCATGACACGCCGCCCGCTGTTCATTCCTGCGGTGGGCAATTTCCCCCAGGGCATGCTGGTGCAACTGCCGTTGCACCTCGATCTGCTGCCGGGTCAGCCCAAGGCGGCCACGCTGCACGACGCCCTGGCCGCCCATTACGCCCGTACCAACACGCCCGAGCAATGGGTGAAGGTGCTTGAGCCCACCGCAGACCTCAAGCTGGCCGCTGACACACTGGCCGACACCAACCAGCTGGAACTGCGCGTGTTCGCCAACGAGGAATACCGCCAGGCCGTGCTGATTGCCCGGCTGGACAACCTGGGCAAGGGCGCCAGCGGCGCGGCGGTGCAGAACCTGCGCCTGATGCTGGGGCTTTGATTGCTATTTAATTAATAGCTGCCTGCGCTTGCCTATCAAGCGCTGGAGCCCTGAAAGGCTTCAATATTTCGTATCGGTGTCGGCCTCAGGGCCTGCGCCGCCCTGCACCACGCGCCGCACCACGTCGGCCGAAAACCCGCGCGCCAGCAAAAAACGCATCTGCCGTGCGCGCTCTTTGGCATCCTGCGCGGGTGTGCCGAACTTGCGTTGCCATACCACCTGCGCACGCTCGCGCTCCGTGCCGCGCAACTGGTCGAGGGCGTGCGCCACCGTGGGTGCGTCCAGCCCCTTGGCCTGCAGCTCCTGCCGGATGCGCAAATCCCCCAGGCGTGCCGCACGGCGGTGCAAGAGCGACGCTGCCACGCGCTCCTCGCTGATGAAGCCCTTGGCCTGCAGTTCGTCGAGCACGCTCTCCAGCTGACCTGGCTCCTCCTCGTACGGCGCCAGTTTGCGCAGCAACTCGGCGCGCGAGTGTTCGCGTGCCGCCAGGCAGCGCAACGCCCGGCCCTTGAGCGATGGCTGCGGCATGGGCATGGTCGGCCTCTGGCACTGCGGCGGTTCAGCGATCAGTCGAGCCTGGGCTCGGCCGCCTTGCGGGCACGGCCTGCCGGGGCGGCCACCTCGCCATCGGCCGCTTCCACCGTGCCGTTGCCCATGGGCAATGCGGCGGGCAGCAGCGCAATGCCCAGGCTCTCGCGCACCTTGTTCTCGATCTCGTGCGCCAGCTGCGGGTTCTCGCGCAGGAATTCGCGTGCGTTGTCGCGGCCCTGGCCGATTTTTTCGCCGTTGTAGGCATACCAGGCGCCACTCTTTTCGACGATGCGCGCGGTCACGCCCATGTCGATGATTTCGCCCTCGCGCGAGATGCCCTCGCCAAACAGGATGTCGAACTCGGCCGTTTTGAACGGCGGGCTGACCTTGTTCTTCACCACCTTGACCTTGGTCTCGTTGCCGATGGCTTCCTCGCCCTTCTTGATGGTGCCGGTGCGGCGGATATCGAGGCGCACCGAGGCGTAGAACTTCAGCGCATTGCCGCCGGTCGTTGTCTCGGGGCTGCCGAACATCACGCCGATCTTCATGCGGATCTGGTTGATGAAGATCACCATGCAGTTGGTCTTCTTGATGGTCGAGGTCAGCTTGCGCAGCGCCTGGCTCATCAGTCGCGCCTGCAGGCCGGGCAGGCTGTCGCCCATTTCGCCCTCGATTTCGGCCTTGGGTGTGAGCGCGGCCACCGAGTCGATGACGATCAGGTCCACGGCGCCCGAACGCACCAGGCTGTCGACAATTTCGAGTGCCTGCTCGCCGGTGTCGGGCTGCGAGATCAGCAGGTCCTGCAGGTTCACGCCGAGCTTTTGTGCGTACTGGATGTCGAGCGCGTGCTCGGCATCGACGAAGGCGCATTGGCCGCCCTGTTTCTGCATCTCGGCCACCACCTGCAGCGTCAGCGTGGTCTTGCCCGAGCTTTCCGGCCCGTAGATTTCGATCACGCGGCCGCGCGGCAGGCCACCCACGCCCAGAGCGATGTCCAGCCCGAGCGAGCCGGTGGAGACCACCTGGATGTCCTCGATCACCTCGCCTTCACCCAGGCGCATGATGGTGCCCTTGCCAAACTGCTTTTCGATCTGGGCCAGCGCGGCCTGCAGGGCCTTCGCCTTTTCACCGTCGGGGGGCATGCTGCGGCTGATGGGTGCGTTCATGAAAATCTCCTGGAAAGGTCGGTAGGGGTGTTGTGCGCACCGGCTGCAATTAATGACAGGCTGGATGCTTGAACAGTAGTTTATCCGGGCATTTCTCCAAATTTCCAAATTATTTGGTCAGTTTGCCTTACCATTTGCCGATGGACTTCGCACCCCCCAGCGCGCCGGACAGCGCACGGCACGATGCTTGGCGCCAGACCCATCTGGGCCGCCTGATGGGCCATGCCCTGCGGCGCTTTGATGCGCGGGTGCTGCAGCTGATGGCGCGCAACGTGGATGTGCCGCTGGCGCTGTCGCACCTGGCGGCGCGCGACCAGGTCAGCGCCGCGCATGTGCACATCACGCGCCACCTGTCGCTGCGGGGCGACCGGCTGGGCGACCTGGCCGGGCGCGCCGGAATGACCAAGCAGGCCATGGGCGCCCTGGTGGACCAGTGCGAGGCCTGGGGCCTGGTGGAGCGCCGCCCCGACCCGCTCGATGCGCGGGCCCGGCGCGTGCAGTTCACGCCGACCGGTCATGCCTGGCTGCGGGCATTCCAGAGCGCGGTGGCGCAGGCCGAGGCCGAATTGCGCGCCGAAGTGGGCGACGAGGTGGCCGCCGTGGTGGCCATCGGCCTGGAGACCTACGCCAGCGGCAACAACCCGGCCTGATGCACGGCGCCGGCAAGCTCCTAAAATCATCGGAACAACCAGGAGACAGACCCCATGCGCATCCTCATCGCCGAAGACGACCAGGTGCTGGCCGATGGCCTGTTGCGCACGCTGCGCAGCTCGGGCGCCGTGGTGGACCACGTGGCCAGCGGCAGCGAGGCCGATGCCGCGCTGATGACCAACAACGAGTTCGATCTGCTGATCCTCGACCTGGGTCTGCCCAAGATGCATGGCCTGGAGGTGCTGAAAAAGCTGCGAGCGCGCGGCTCTGCCCTGCCGGTGCTGATCCTGACGGCCGCCGACAGCGTGGAAGAACGCGTCAAGGGGCTGGACTTTGGCGCCGACGACTACATGGCCAAGCCTTTCAGCCTGCAGGAGCTCGAAGCCCGCGTGCGTGCGCTCACGCGCCGGGGCATGGGCGGCACCAGCAGCGCCATCAAGCACGGCCCGCTGGTGTACGACCAGGCCGGCCGCGTGGCCACCATCGACGGAAAGATGGTCGAGCTGTCGGCGCGCGAACTGGGCCTGCTCGAAGTGTTGCTGCAGCGCGCCGGGCGCCTGGTGAGCAAGGACCAGCTCGTCGAGCGACTGTGCGAATGGGGCGAGGAGGTGAGCAACAACGCCATCGAGGTGTATATCCACCGCCTGCGCAAGAAGATCGAGAAGGGGCCGATCCGCATCGCCACGGTGCGCGGCCTGGGCTACTGCCTAGAGAAGATTCCCGGTTGAAATGGAACACCCCCCTGAGCGGCTGCGCCGCTTCCACCCGCTCTCGAAGCGCTGCGCGCTGCGGGCAGGGGGACGCCACCAGCGCACGCAAGCGAAGCGCCGCATACGCAGCTTGGCGGCCCTTGAGCGGTGGATGCTGGCCTGGGCTGCGCCAGTATCCACTCGCGGGGACGAGGCCAAGCGCCTTGCAGCACAGCCTTTTTTTGCTTCTATTTTCGTAGCTGCTAGCGCTTACCCACATTGCGTTAAATCCACTTTTCATTCAAAACCAGGGCAGCGACCTTGAAGATCTTCCAGCGAGAGCAGCGCTCCCTGTTCGGCGAAATCCTTGACTGGATGCTCACCCCGCTGCTGCTGCTGTGGCCGGTGAGCCTGGCGCTGACCTGGCTGGTGGCGCAGGGCATCGCCAACAAGCCGTTCGACCGTGCGCTCGAATACAACGCCCACGCGCTGGCGCAACTCGTGTCGGTGCACAAGGGCCAGCCGCAATTCAATCTGCCGCAGCCCGCCAGCGAGATCCTGCGCGCTGACGATTCCGACACCGTGTACTACCAGGTGACCGGCCCGCGCGGCGAGTTGCTGTCGGGCGAGCGCGAGCTGCCCGCACCACCCGACGACGAGGTGCCCACCATCGGCGAGGTGCGCCTGCGCGACGCCGAGTTGCGCGGGCTGGAAATCCGCATGGCCTACATCTGGGTGCGCCTGCAGCTCGAAGGCGCTCCGCTGGCCCTGGTGCAGGTGGCCGAGACGCGCGAGAAGCGCAGCGTACTGGCCACCGAAATCATCAAGGGCGTGATGGTGCCGCAGTTCGTCATCCTGCCGCTGGCCGTGCTGCTGGTGTGGCTGGCGCTGGCGCGCGGCATCCAGCCGCTGAACCAGCTGGAAGAGCGCATCCGCGCGCGCAGCCCCGACGACCTCTCGCCGCTGGACCACAAAACCGTGCCGATGGAAGTGGCCCCTCTGGTGGCGTCGGTGAACGACCTGCTCACCCGCCTGAACGACTCGCTGGCCACGCAAAAACGCTTTCTGGCCGATGCCGCGCACCAGCTCAAAACCCCACTGGCGGGCCTGCGCATGCAGGCCGACCTGGCGCAGCGCGAAGGCACCAGCACCGACGAACTCAAACGCTCGCTGCAGCAGATCGGGCGCTCCAGCATTCGCGCCACCCACACCGTCAACCAGTTGCTCGCCCTGGCCCGGGCCGAAGGCGGCAGCGTGCAGATGGCCCACGTCCCCTGCGACCTGGCCCGCCTGACGATGGAGGTGGTGCGCGACTCGGTGCCGCGCGCGCTCGACAAGTGCATCGACCTGGGGTACGACGGCGCCGAGCCGGGCGCTCCGGGTGTCTGGCTCGACGGCAACCCCACCCTGCTCAAGGAGCTGGTGCGCAACCTGGTGGACAACGCCATCAACTACACGCCGTCGAGTGCCGAAAAACCCGGCATCATCACCGCCCGCGTGCTGGCCGACACGTTTGGCCGCGTGCTGTTGCTCCAGGTCGAGGACACCGGGCCAGGCGTGCCCGAGGCCGAGCGCGAACTGATCTTCCAGCATTTCTACCGCGCCCTGGGCACCGATGCCGACGGCTCGGGCCTGGGCCTGCCCATCGTGCTGGAGATCGCACGCCAGCACAGCGCCGTGATTTCCGTGGAAGACGCCCGGCCCGGGCAGCAGCCCCCCGGCGCGCGCTTTACGGTGCGCTTCCCGGCGCGCCAGGCGCAGGACCCGCAGGATTGATCTAGGGATGACCTGCATAACCCTCGCGAGTCGGTGGTAGTGCGGATCGGAATGGGCCACAAGGCGTCTTTTTGCGGCCAATAGCGCCGCTATTGGCAAGAAAAGCAACGCAGTGGACCGCCCGAGGCCGTGCTATCACCGACCGCAGGGAGCTATGCAGGTCATCCCTAGGCCACTTCACACCGGCCACACAAACTTCATACCCCCCTCACCGCCGGGGAAAACACTGCCTCCACATTCACTGTGGAGGACGCCTTGAAAAACCCCTGGTTCACCAAACTGGCCGCACTGGCCGCCATTGCACTCTTGCTGCTGTTCGGCCTGGGCCTGATCGACGACGTGGTGCGCGACCGCCAGCGCTACCGCAGCCTGGCACAGCACAGCGTGGCCGGCAGCCTGGCCGGGCCGCAGACCTTGCTGGGTCCGATGATCCACAGCGCCTGCGTGGAAAGCTGGGATGCGCCCACCGGCCAGGGCGACGAGCGCCGCATGGTCGAACAGCGCCGGGAGTTTTTGCTGACGGCCATGCCGGAGCGGCTGCAGCTGCGCTCGGGAACGACCCTGGAAGAACGCGCCCGGGGCCTGCACACCGTGCACACCTACCAGCTCCAGGCCCGCATCGCGGCGCAGTGGGCGCCGCTGGCCAGCCTGCAGCCGCAGACCACCGTCAAGGGCTCGCGCATGCAGTGCGGCGCCCCCATCCTGATGCTGGCCGTGGGCGATGCGCGCGGCATCCGCACGGCACAGCTCCTGCTCGGCGAGCAGCCGCTTGCGCTCCAGCCCGGCACCTTCCACCCCAGGTACAGCCGGGGGCTGCACGCCACGCTGCCCGAGTCGGTGCGCGACCGGGCGGACGGCCTGGCCGTCACGCTGGAGCTGGAGCTGGTCGGCACCGAGCGCCTGTCCATCGTGCCGCTGGGCAGCCGCACGGAAGTGCAACTGGAGAGCCCCTGGCCGCACCCCTCGTTCAGCGGACGCTTTCTGCCGTCCGAGCGCGAGGTGCGTGCCGACGGCTTCACGGCGCACTGGCGCCTGTCGTCGCTGGCCACCACCGCGCAGCAGGACATTGCCCAGGGCAAACCGGTGTGCGAGGCGCCGGAGGGCGGCCCCGATGGCGACATGCCACCGCCGGGCGCCGCACGCGAATGCGCCGACAGCTTCAGCGTGGCGTTCATCGACCCGGTGAACCCGTATTCACTGTCGGACCGCGCCACCAAGTACGGCGTGCTGTTCATCGCCCTGACCTTCGTGGCCGTGGGCCTGTTCGAATTAATGCTGCGGTTGCGCGTGCACCCGGTGCAGTACCTGCTGGTGGGCAGCGCGCTGTGCAGCTTCTTCCTGCTGCTGCTGAGCCTGTCGGAGCACCTGCCGTTCGGCATGGCCTACGCCGTGGCGGCCACGGCCTGCGTGCTGCTGCTGGGCTACTACGCCAGCCACATGCTGGGCAGTTTGCGCCGGGGCCTGCCGTTCGGGGCAGGCATGGCACTGCTGTATGGCCTGCTGTATGTGCTGCTGCAACTGGAGCAGACCGCGCTGGTGGTCGGCTCCATCGCCCTGTTCACCGTGCTGGCCCTCGTGATGGTGCTGACGCGCCGGGTGAACTGGTACGGGCTGAGCACCCCCCTGGGCGGCACCCCTGCGCCGCAAAAGCCATGAACCGCACGCATTCTTTCAGCCCGAACACGGCCTGGGCCCGGCACCTGACGGCCCCCGTGGCAGCACCGCACACGGGCCTGTCACCCGCCGAGGCGCTGCGCGTGCAGCGCCTGCACGACCGCCTGCTGACCGCCCTGCAGGCGAACGACCGCACCGCCTTGCGCAGCACCCGGCAGGCAGTGCTGCACGCCGCCTTCACACCGGCCCAAAGCCCTGCGCAGCGCACTGCGTTGCATGCGCTGGTGTGGCGCATGGCGGCGCTGCTGCCAGCGGCACGGCGCAGAGGGCGGGGATATGAATGAAATAAGGCTCAAGCGCTTGATGGAAAAGCGCTGATAGCTATTAAAACAGGAGCGAAAATTTTGCCGCTCCTGTTTTAATTTCTGGCGAGAGGTTCTTCTGTTTGTGTTGTGAAAGTTGGCGATCTGGGTAGGCACGGATGGTGGGGGCAGGCGATCTGGATTTCGGGCTTGCCTGTGACATCAACGCCATGAGCAGCAAAGACGTTCTTGGCGAGATCGATACCGATGGTGACAATGGCAGACATGGACTTCCCCTTCCAAAAAACGAGTGAATTGATGAGAGATCGAACTTCCCATCGTGGCACTTTGATGCCGTACTTCGCAACTGTGCGGATCACTCGGGACGGGGAAGTCCCTTTCATTCGTTAGCCAAATAGAGATGACGACTATTCGCATAAAACACAAGAGCTCATATGTGACGGCTTATGTGTTCCTCACATTCATCGCAATACTACTTATTAAGTCCATCCCGAATGAAACCATAGAAAAGTCAGATCTATTTTTCATATACGTCGCCGGATGCATGGCCGCAATCAGTTGGTGGGTAAAGTTTACTCAGGCCAAGCGATGGATCGAGATCGACGCAACCTTAAACAAGGTCGTCGTTCACAGAAAATCGGTTCTGTTTTTATCAAAAATCACAGAGTACCCATTAGATGACTTTTCTGCCGTCCGCTCATTCATCACCCCAGGTCGTCACCCAATGAACCAAGTTGAGCTGGTCACAAAGTCGGGCGGTGAAGCGCTGGCGGCCGCATCATTGCAACCTACCAGCATTGCGAAGTCATTTTTTTCAGTACCACTCGACTCCGAAAGCAATGAGGCTGCGGCACTTCGCACAGAAATTGCCTCTCACACCAATTTAGCCGATCACGGTTTTCTAGGCACGCGGATGATTGGTGCACAGATAGATAAATAGGGGCTCATGAAAGGTTGCAGCGAAGTTTCGTGCCTATCTGTGCGTTCAACGTGGACGCCAACACTGGCCATGGCTTCGCCATTTTCATGGCCAGTGTTGGTGCCCTGCGCCCTTCGGGCTTCGGGCTTCGGCGCCAGTTAACTAATTCGTTAGCCATCTCATGAAGCCGTCGCTCGCTGCTCTGCTGAAGTTTGTTGGCGCCATTGCGGCGTGCGTTTGTTGTTTGTTGGCCGCCGGTGCCGGAGCAATGTGGTGGTTCGCGCGAGATATGTACGCCAATACAGTGATTCTTGAAGCTGTCGCCCCAGACCAGAAGTTCAAAGCTGTGGTCTTCGAACGAGACTGTGGCGCAACTACAGATTTTTCGACTCAGGTTTCAATTCTTTCCGCGGCCGACGTTCTGTCAAACGAATCTGGAAACGTCTTTGTCGCTGATGCCGATCACGGAAGAGCACCGCGCGGTCCCGGAGGCGGGCCAGATATTCGTGTTTCCTGGCGGTCAGATCAGCGCTTGCGCATTGCGCACCATCCTTCAGTTCGCATTTTCAAGTCTGAGCCGCTGAAAAATGGTATCGAGGTAGAGTATGTCCCCAACAACCCCAATGGCTAACCCGTCGGTCAATCCGACCGCCCAACAGCGGCGCTTTGCACCGCTGCTGGGTTCCCTTCGCTGCGCTCCGGCGGCGGGTTACCTCCAACGTTGAGCGTCTGCTTTCCCTAGCTGCCACCGGCTACTCCTGGTCAACAGCCACCGCCACGAATGACGCAAGCCAGTGTTCAGATCCATCGTGCAGATCGCAAGGCCTCAAGGCAATCGTGAGAGAAATTAACCGCCTCTTGCTACCAAAATGATAGCTATCCGCGCTGGCCTGAAAGCAAGTTCAGAATCAAACTCCTCTATACAGACCCCCCATCAAGCGCATGCAGCTATATTATCAATAGCACATCAATGCGCATGCGTTCCCTGCCCGCCCAGCTGGGTCACCAGCCCGGCATCGACGTCGGCATACGCCAGCACCGTGCCGCCGCGTTGCGCGGCGAACTGGAGGGCGGCTTTTTTGGAGGCGAAAGCGGGCAGGTTGCCCGCGCGCATGGGGCCTTTGGCCGAGGAGCCGTGCACATAGAACGCGTTGCCCGCATCGGTCCAGGTCTTGCTGGACACGTCGGTGACGTACCGGGCCACGATCTCGTCGGCGCTGCGCCCGGGGCTGTAGCGCGCCACGTCGCTCAGGTACATGAACAGGCTCAGGGGCGAGTCGAAGAACTGCGCGTCGCCATTGGCAAAAATGACCTGCGCGGCCCAGTCGGGCGAGCGCGCCGGGAACATGCCGCAGACCGGGCAGCGCACGTCGGCCGGCACCGGGCGGGCAGACTCCAGCGGCAGGCCCGAGGCCGGGTTGTATGGCGTGGGGGGCGCCACCACGCAGACATCGGGGTCGAGCACCGGGGCGGCCTCGGGCTCGAGCTGGGCGCGCAGGGCCGGCATGCTCCACCACACCGTCGCGGCCAGCACGGCCGCCACGGCCACGGCCCAGCCTGCGCGGCGGACCGGGGCGGGGGCGGTGGGCTGCCAGGGCAGGTGCATGGCGTGCCTACATCCGCGTGTCGTGCAGCGCGCCGCCGCTCAGGTCCACCATGTCGGCCTTGATGTCGCCAAAGCGCAGCACCTTGCCGCCATGCTCTGCGGCGAATTTCGTGGCGTCGGCCTCCTGTGCAAAGCTGCCGATGGTGGGGCCCATGGAGCCGTGGCGCTTGCTGCCCAGCACGAAGAAGGCGGTTTTGGCGTCGATCCAGTGGCCCTGCGGGGCGTCCCAGTCGGCTTTGCCCATGTCCTGCACGTAGATGGCGCGCGCCGCGCGCACCTGCTCGCCGGCCAGCAGGGTGCTGAACAGCTCCACCGTGTCGCAGAAGAAGCTGGGCTTGTCCTGCGCGGCGTAGTGCACCTGGGCCTTGGGGCCGGGGTAGTCAGACAGCAGCATGCCGTCGAGCTCGCAACTGGTGGAACGGTCGATCTCCACGGGCGCGAGCGATTGCGCCTCGCCGGCACGCTCGCCGCAGCCCGCCAGGGCGCCGAGCGAACCGAAGGCGGCCAGCGCTGCCAGACCCAGCCACTGGCGGCGTTCGCCACAGGTGTCGCCGGCGGCGGCATGGCGGCGGCGGCAGGAACAGGTGTACTTCATGGTTTGAATCTCCAGTTGGCCAGGCCCAGCGGCACGACGATCCAGGCCAGCATGACGGCGCCCATGGCAGCGGGGCTGCCCATCGTCGGCGGCACGATGCTGGCCAGGCCATACAGTGTGCGCACGTCTTCGAGCGAGAACACGTTCAGGATACGGAACACATCGGCGGGGTTGAGCAGCAGCAGCCAGGCGAACACCTCGCCGCCAAAGCGGCCACCCGTGCCGACCAGCGCCCCGAGCAGGAGCAGGTCGAACACCAGCACGAAGAAGAACCAGGTGGCGATGGCCAGGCCCGAGGCGCGCGTGCGGTCGCGCGCCAGCACCGACAGCAGCACCGCCAGGCTCAGAAACGCCAGGCCGAGCAGCACCGAGCTGAGCATGAAGCCGAAGTAGTGGTACATGCCGGCCCAGCTCATCTGCCGCGACAGCAGCACCGCCACCAGGCCAAAGCCCGCCAGCGTGGACAGCGTGAGCGCAGCCGCCAGGCCAAGGTATTTGCCCAGCAGCAATTCGAAGCGGGTGATGGGCAGGGACAGCAGCAGGTCGAGCGAGCCGCGCTCGCGCTCGCCCACGATGGCATCAAAGCCGAGCAGCAGCGCGATGAGCGGGATGAGGTAGATCACCAGGCTGACCAGGCTGGCGATGGTGAACTCGATCGAGCGAAAGCCCACGGCGCCCTGCTGCGCGCCGCCAAAGTAGGCGATGACGAGCGAGAACACGGTGAAGACGAGCGCCACGGCGAGCACCCAGCGGTTGCGCATGCGGTCGCGGAATTCTTTCGCGGCGATGGTGAGGATTTGCGTCAGTTCCATGGCGTCTTTCAATCGGCAAACCCGAAAAACACATCTTCCAGCGATGGCTCCAGCATCTTCACATCGAGCACGCGCATGCCGAACGGCGCCAGCGCCGCCAGCACGGCCATCTTCTGGGTGCGCGGGCAGCGCAGGCGCAGGCCGGTCGGAAGGATTTCGGGCGATGCACCGGTGACCGCCGCCAGCGCCTGGGCCACGGCGGGGGCGTCTTCGGCACCGAGCTTCAACTCGAACACCAGCGGCATCTGCGTCTGCTCGCGCAGCGCCTGCACGCTGCCCACCGCCTGGATTTTGCCGGCCGACATGATGGCCAGGCGGTCCACGCGCTCTTGCAACTCGGCCAGGATGTGCGAGGTGATGATGACCGTCACGCCCTCGGCCTGCAGGCCGCGCAGCGTGGCGTAGAAGTCGCGGATGGCCTGGGGGTCGAGCCCGTTGGTGGGCTCGTCGAGAAACAGCACCTGGGGCGCGCCCAGCAGGGCCTGCGCAAAGCCCAGGCGCTGGCGCATGCCCTTGGAATATTCGCGCACCGGCCGGTCGAGTGCGTGGGCCAGGCCCACGCGTTCGAGCACGGGCTGGCACTGCGCGCGCGGCGCATGCTTGAGCCGCGCGAAGAAGTGCAGCGTTTCCAGACCACTGAGGTTGTCGTACAGCACGACGTTCTCGGGCAGGTAGCCCAGGTGGCGCCGCGCGGCACGAAAGCCCGGCCCGCCGACTTGCGCGCCGCCGACCAGGATGTCACCCCGCGTGGCCTCCACCAGGCCCAGCATCATTTTGAACAGCGTGCTCTTGCCCGCGCCGTTGTGCCCGATCAGGCCGAAAATTTCGCCGCGCGGGATCTCCAGATCGACGCCATCGACGGCATGCAGCACGCCATAGTGCTTGCTCACGCCGCGCAGCGAGACCGCTGCGCCGTCACTGGCCGGGAAAGTGCTTGCCACGCCATTCACTCCATTGTTGGTTGGTCGGTTGCATGCGCGGCTTCGGGTCCACGACCGAGGGCACGCGCAGCACCGGAAACTGCTGGCCCACCAGGCGCAACGCCTGCACCGCCGGGCTGGCCAGCAGCAGTTTCATGCTGGGATGGCGCCAGGTCAGGCGGTCCACCATGTCGTTGGCTTCGTAGGGCACATCGCCCGTGCCATCGCCATCGCGGTCCCAGCCCAGGTAGTTGCTCCAGTGGTTGCCGCTCTTGGCGCCCCAGCGCTCATCGCGCGCGCCGACGTAGCGCACCTGCTCGCGGTTGCCAACGAAGTCGTTGCCCTCGACCTCGTTGCGCGTGGAACCGGCGGACAGGTGCACCCCCACCACGTTGTCCACCACCAGGTTGCCATTGAGCTTGATGTACTCGACGTCGTAAATGAAAAAGCCCCGGTTGTTGCCGGCCACGATGTTGTTCTCGATCACCGAGTCCTGCAGGGTGCGCAGCATGATGCCGTGGTCTGAGTTGCCCCAGGCGCGGTTGTTGCGCACCACCTGATCGCGCACTTCCATCAGCGCCAGGCCGCCCCGGTTGTAGTAGGTGTCGTTGTCTTCCCACAAGTTGTGGTAAGAATTCATGTAGTGCGTTCCGTAGCGGCTGTGGTGCAGCCGGTTGCCACGGAACACGGCATGGTGCGACACATCGACATACAGCGCATCGCGCACGAAGCTGATGTTGTTGTTCAGGATGCGCGCGCGCTGGGTGTTGTAGAGCTGCACGCCATTGCCGCGCTGCGACGAGCCGTATTCGCGCTTGCCGGTGATGGTGTTGTGCTCGATGAGCACGTCGTCGGCCTTCTCGATCCACAGGCCGAACAGGTTGTACGTGAGGTCACAGTGCCGCACCACCGCCCGGTGCGCGCCAGGGTACAGGTAAATGCCGGCGTTCTGGTTCTTGAGGCTGTCGCCCGAGTCGCGCACGATCAGGCCTTCGATCACCACGCCGGGCGCGGTGACCCGGATGGTGTCGCCCTGGTTGCCACCGCTGAGGGTGGGGCGGTCGATGCCGCGCAGCGTGAGCGGCTTGTCGATCAGCAGGTTGACGCGGTACAGCCCGCGTGCCACCTCGACGACATCGCCCGGCGCCGCCGCCTGGATGGCGGCCGCGAGATCCTGGCCCGGCTGCACTGACACGGTGGCGGCCCAGGCCGGGAGCACGGTACCCAGGCACAGCAGCGCCGCGCCTGCCATGCGCGCTAAGACACCCTTCATAGGTTCAGCAAGCCCAGCGTCTTGAGCGCCAGGAACAGGGCCGCACCGATCAGGAGATTCTTGAAACCGACGTAACTCATCATGTCCATCACGCTGGCCGCGCGGTAGTTACCGCGCCACCAGACGCCATCCTTCACATAACGGCGGCCCGATAGGCGTATCAGCACTTCGTACACGCTCCAGCCAAACCACCAGCCAATGATCGCCCCCGAGGACAGGCTGCCCATCGCGGCCATCACCCAGGCCACGGTAGCCGCCACCGCCAGCGAGAAGCCCGCCACCTGCAGCGCGCGCTGGCTGTGCCAGCCTTCGGTGCTCCAGGGCCAGACGTGGTCACGCACCTCCAGCAAGATCCACTTCAGACGGGACTCGCCCGCCGTGTGGAAGGGTGCCACAGGTTCAGTAGGCATGCGTGGGTCGGGGCCATTCGCGGCCTTGGCACTGATCTGTTCGGTATGGCTGGTGACCGGGTGGATCGGGATGAAATAGCCGTTGGCGCCAATCGGCGTGATCTCCAGGCCGTCTTTCTCGCGGCGCTTGCGTTCCTTGGCCAGGGGCGGGCAGCCCTTGGTGTCGGTGTACAGAATCATGCAGTCCAGGCAGTGCAGGCACTCGCGGTGGTCGATGCGGCCATCGGCATCAATGGCCTGCGCGCCGCAGCCCACGGCGCAGGCCTTGCAGCTGTTGCAGTCCTGCTTGCGCTTGAGGCCGAACCAGCGGAAGGTGCTGGGCATCGCCAGCGAGGCACCCAGGGGGCAGATGTACTTGCAGTAAGGGCGCTCGATGAAGATCGACACACCGAGGATGGCGGCCACGAACAGCCCATAGGGCCAGGAACGGTTCAGCACACCCACGAGGAAGGTGGTCTTGAAGGGCTCGACCTCGGACAGCTTCTCCGCCAGTCCCATGGAGAACATGGACACCGCGAGCAGGAAGAAGAAGACGGCGTATTTGATCCACTTGAGCCGGTCATGCCATTTCTGGGGCAACTGGGTCTGGAAGCGCTTCAAACCGACGGCCTTGGCGATCTTGTAAATCGCCTCCTGCAGCGAGCCGAACGGGCACATCCAGCCGCAGAACAGGCCGCGCCCGAACAGGAACACGGTCACGATGATGAAGATCCAGAACAGGAAAATGAACGGATCGGACAGGAACAGCGACCAGGTCCACTGGAACAGCAGCGCATGGAACCAGGTCAGCACCTGCGTGATGGAGGGCTGTGCCATGTAGCCAAAGCCGATCCAGAAGATGCTGATGGCCCAGAAAGCGTACTTGAAGCCGTTGACGGGCCACTTGTTCTTGTGCGTGGACAGGCGCGTGAGCTTCTCGCGGTAGGCGTACACCACGGTCACGGCCACCAGCAGCAGGGCAAACAGGGAAATCGGCAAGGCTTGCGACTTCCAGACGCGCACCCAGGGCGCATCGGGCTCGACCACCTTGGGGCGCCCGCCGTCCAGCAGGCTGGCGGGCATCCAGTATTTGGATTCGAACACGGCAAAGCTGCGATGCCCGGTGGCACGATCGACACGGTTGCCCAGGAAGGCCAGCTTCCAGGGGTACGCGGCCGAGAAGGCCGCCGAGCGGATCACGAAAACGGCCGACTCGTTGTAGCTGGGCGACCCGGCGGCCTCCAGGCCGTAGAGGTTGTAGTAATCCAGGTCACGGAAGGTGAACGAATCCGCGCCCTGCTTGACCTGCACGCGGTCATAGATGCCGCCGCGCACAAAGCCCGACCCCTTGAAGGATTCCACACCTGCGGTGCGGATCACGAAAAAGGCGCTCTCCTGCGGCTGCAGGCGCGAGCGCAGATTGTCATAACCCCGCTCGCCCAGCAGGCTGCGCCCCAGGTCCGGGTGGTTGAGGTCACCAAACCACAGTTCGATGAAGGGCTCGGGGCCGCGCGGCAGGCCGACCTGTTCGGGCTTGACCAGCAACTGCTGCACCAGGCCCATCTGGACCAGTTGCGCCCAGTCGTATCGCTGCCCATTGGCAAGAAAACGTGCGGGGTCTCGCACGGTGGGCTCGATGATGCCCGTCTGACGCGCCACGGCGGCGCCCGACATCATCATCACCTGGTTCTGCGCAATCACGGTGACGGTGGCGCCGGAAATGGCGTCCAGACCAATCACGTTTTCCTCGGGCCGGGACGGGCCGACCTCGATGGTGTCCTTGACCGACTTGCCCAGGTACTGGTTGTTGAAATTGACCAGTGCCGATTCGGGAATGCCCAGCAGCAGGATGGGCTCGGAATGCTTGAGCACCTGCACGCCGACAAAACGCCCCTGCAGGTCCATGCCGATCAGCGTCACCACCGGCTTGCCCGAGTAGGCGGGCGTGTCGGTGATGTCGGTCGAAAGCATCACATAGCCGAGCAGCTTCTTCTCGGCGGTGTCGTTGTCATAGGCCTCCACATACGGTGGCTGGCCCTTGCGCTCTGAGAAATATTTGGCCCCGGGGAAAACCTCCGTGCAGGGCAGCAACGCGCACATGTCTTTGGCCGTGGCCAGTTCCGCTGGCAACTCCGCCTCGTAGGCACCCGCCTGAACACGCGGTGCAAACAGCGACAGCACCAGAAAAAAAGCGATCCCAAGGATCGCAAACCGTTGGCCAAGCAAAGTCATCGCGCTTTCCTATCAAGGGAGGCAAGGCGCCCATGCGCCGAGCCTCCCGGTAAACCGCCTATCAGGCTTCCACGATCATGCGCGTGCGCATTTCAAGGTGGAGCGCGTGGCAGAAATGGGTGCAATAGCACCAGAACACGCCGGGTTGGTCGGCAATGAAGGTCACCGACTTGGTCTCCAGCGGATTGACGATGAAGTTGACGTTGTAGTTCGGAATGGCGAAACCGTGCGTCAGGTCTTCGATCTTGTCGAGGTTGGTCAGGATCAGCGTGACCTCGTCACCCTTCTTCAGCTTGAACTCGCGCAGACTGAAGGCTGGTGCCTGGGAAGTGATCTTCACCGTGACCTTCTTGCCATTGCGGAACACGCCGGATTCCTTGGCATCCTTCACCGCCAGCGGGAAGTCGTCCAGGTTGTACACCTGCTTGGGCTTGACCAGATCGCGCTTGAAGATGATGAAGTCATGCGGCTCGCCACGCACGGGGTGGTCGGCCAGCAGCACCATCTTGTCGCCCGAGATGTCGATGAGCTGTTCGTTCTCGGGGTGCAGCGGGCCCACGGGCAGGAAGCGGTCCTTGGAGAACTTGCAACCCACGGCCAGGAACTTGCCGTCGGCGGCGATGGTTTCGGACTGCGAGGCGTTGATGTGGCCCGGCTGGTAGTGCACGTCCAGGCGGTCCACCACATACTTGGCGTTCTTGTCGCCGGCGTGGAACTTGATGGCGGCTTCCACATTCCACTTTACCACCTGGCTGTCCAGGAACAGGGTGGTGTAGGCGTTGCCACGGCCGTCGAAGGCGGTGTGCAGCGGGCCCAGGCCGATTTCGACCTCAGCGACGATGGCGGAGTCGAGCTTTTCCAGCTTGCCGTCGAACCATTCGAGCACCTTGGCCAGTTCGATCACGGTGGCGGTGGGCGAGAGCTTGCCGGCGCAGATGAAATACTTCTGGTCGGGGCTGGCGTTCACGCCGTGCGGGTTCTTGGGCACGCTGACGTAGGCTGTCAGAGCGGTTTGAGGGTCCTTGTTGGCTTCGTGCGTGCCATCGACCACGGGCACCTTGGAGGAGCCGATGGTCTTGAACTTGCCGGCCTTGACAGCTTCTTCGATGCGAGCAATGTTGAAAAACAGGCAGGCGTCGCGCTCGGCGGACATCATGTCCTCGTACTTGGCGCCCATTTCGACGTTGTACTGGTTCGTCGCGGCAAGCTTGCCGTCAAACGAGGTGGCCACCAGGTCGCAGTTGCCGTCGATCAGCACTTGCCAGCGCACTTCCATGGTCTCGGCGTCCACGCACGAGAACAGCGAGCGGTACTTGGTGTGGTCCTCGATGCCGGTGTTGGGCAGGGGGATGCCGAATTCGCCACCGCAGAAGACGCGGGTGGTGTAGTTGATCGCGGGATCGACCGGGTCACGCTTGTCCGGGAAGATGCCGTGGAAGCCCTGCACATTGGGCAGCTGGGTGATCTTGTCGCAGACGAAGTAGTCCAGGCGGATGCGGGCGATGCGGCTGTTGATCTTGTCGTTGATCCAGGCGTAGCGGCCGTCGTAGTTGCCGTCCTTGTAGGAGGCGTGCGTGTGGTGGGTATCGGCCACCGTGTAGCGCAAAGAGCCATCGGCCTTGGTGCCCATGACAGCCTTGGATTCGTTCGTGACACCCCAGCCCACCAGTGCGTCTGGCGTGAAGCAGGGAATGCGGTGAATTTCACGGCCAGAGGGCAGACCCAGGACGCGCATGTCACCGGTATGGCCGCCGCTCCACAGGCCGTAGTAGGAGTCGAGTTCGCCGGGCTTCAGGTGCACACTGGCACCTGCATGTGCGGCCGCCGGGGCTGCCGGGGCCGGGGCTGGGGCTGCTGCGGGAGCAGCGGCAGGCTTGTCATTGCACGCGGCAACGCCCACAGCCAGACCCGCTACGGCAGCGGTGTTGATGAACCGGCGACGGCCCATGCCGGCGGTTTCGGTGCTCGTGTCTTCTCTCTTATCGCTCATGGTCATTACCTCTTTTAGGATTGGCTCAGGAAAAACGGAGGAGCCCGCGCCGGGGGTGGCGCCGCCATGGCGGCCACGGTATGCACGCAGGACAAGGGCAGGGGCTGGCGTGCCAGCGGCAGAAGTGCCGGCAACCGTGCTTGCGGGGGTTCTGGTGGAGCAGACTCCAGCAGACAAAGGGGACATTCCATGCCCTTGGCGCCGTGCTTCACGGGGCCGTCGTCGGCATGGACCACAATCTTGACGCCGCCTGCGTTCGAGCAGACGACATCCATGGCTTTGGGCTGGACCAGCGGAGACGCCACCGCCACACCCAGACAGAGCGCAAACCACGCCAACACCCACCAGCGCAGTCGGGTCATGGATCTCAGGGTTTTCATGGTTGACCAGTATAGGAGGGCAAAAGCACTTGTCCTTGACATTCGTCACGGTTGGTTGCAAGACCCCATAAGCAGCAGGCCCAATTCTTGTTTTACATTATGGGCTGCGTGATCGGCGCCGGACAACCCTTCAGGGGACGCAGTAATGACTTTCAACCCACCCGCAACACCGCCCGATCGCATCCGATTGCATGCCGTTGCAGTTCATCCGCACGGAACCGTTGCTTTCTGACCAAAGCAGCGCTTGCGCAGGCATGGCATGCTGTTGTTTTCACTTTTCCATTTCCAGAAAATCCCCATGCAAAAACGTACCTATGTCCTCGCCGTGGCCGCACTGGCCTTTTTCCTGACCGCCTGCGGCGACAAGAAGCCCGCCGAGACCGCCGCGCCCGCACCGGCACCGGCTGCAGCACCCGCCCCGGCGGCCGAGCCTGCACCCGCAGCAGCACCTGCCGCATCCGAAACGTCCGCAGCACCCGCTGCCCCGGTGGCCGACAGCGGCGCCGGCAAGAGCGCCTACGGCAAGACCTGCGCCATGTGCCATGCCGCAGGCGTGGCCGGTGCACCCAAGCCCGGCGACAAGGCCGACTGGGGTCCGCGCATCGCCCAGGGCAAGGACACGCTGTACAAGCACGCCCTGGAAGGCTTCACCGGCGCCAAGGGCATGATGCCGGCACGCGGCGGCAACGCCAACATGTCCGACGAAGACGTCAAGGCCGCTGTCGACTACATGGTCGGTCTGTCCAGCTAAACCCGGAGACGGCCATGCACCGCATGAACTCGCCCCGAGGCCTGACCAGGCGGCGCATGGCCATGGCGCTGCCCCTCCTGGGTAGCGCCGCCTGGATTCCTTCCGCGCTCGCAGCCGCACCTGCGGTGGCCGAGCGCAGCAGCCGCGCCCTGATGGGCACCCAGGTGGACATGGTCACCCACGGCCCGGACGCACGTGCGCTCCAGGCCGCCATGGACCAGGCCTGGCGGGAAATGGAGCGCCTGACAGCCCTCATGACCCGCTACAGCCCGGACAGCACCGTCAGTGCCATCAACCGCGCAGCCGGTCGGCACGCCGTGGCCGTGGCGCCGGAGGTCATGGCCGTTCTCAAGGCCGCCCAGGGCATTGCGGCCCAGACCCACGGCGCCTTTGATGCCACCGTGGGTGCACTGAAGGCATGGCGTTTTGGCGAAGGCCAGAGCACCCTGCCAGCGCCCCGGGAGATCGAGGCACAACGCCGCCTGGTGGGTTACCGCGGCCTGGTTCTGGACGAGCGCGCGCGTACCGCCTTCCTCAACCAGCACGGCATGGCGCTGGACCTGGGCGGGATCGCCAAGCTGCCGATCCTGGAAGCCGGCATGCGCACGCTGCGCCAGCATGGCGTGGACAACGCCATGATCAACGGCGGCGGTGATGTGCTGATCGCAGGCCAGCTGCATGGGCGCGCCTGGCGCGTGGGCCTGCGCGATCCGCGCGCACCCGAACGCATGATCGGCGTGCTGGCGCTCCAGGGACAGGCCATCGTGGCCTCCTCGGGCGACTATGAACGCTTCTTCATGGCGCAGGGCGAACGCCAGCACCACATCCTGAACCCGGCCACCGGACGCCCGACCCAGGGGCCGCACGGCGTGAGCCTCCTGGCCAAGGACGCGGCCAGCGTGAACGGACTGGGCACTGCCATCATGGTGCTGGGCAGCGAAGGTGCACGCGCATTGCTCAAGGACCAGCCCGCCGTGCAGGCGCTGGTGGTCAACCGCGACCACAGTGTCTGGCAGACGCCCGGCATGGCGACCCTGCTGCAGACCACCTGAACAAGCCTTCGGCTCCGACAAGGGCCCGTCCGCTCCGATGAGCGGTCGGGCCTTTTTCTTTAGGTTCTTACAGGCTGGCGGCCAGCGCCGTGTATTCGTGCACCGGCACTTCCTCAGCGCGGCGCTGCACATCGAACGTGCCCGCGAAGCCCCGCGCCTCCAGCCAGCGCCCGAGGGTGTGGCGCAGAAGTTTGCGCCGCTGGCTGAAAGCCACCTGCACCATCTCTTCCAGCACACCGGTGTCGAGCACCACGGGCGCAGCGCGCGGCACCATGCGCACCACAGCGCTGTCCACGCGCGGCGGCGGGTCGAAGCTTTCGGGCGGGACGAAGAGCACGCTCTCCATCGCGTAGCGCCACTGCAGCATGACGGACAGGCGGCCGTAGTCGCTGGTGGCAGGGCTGCCCACCATGCGGTCGATGACTTCCTTTTGCAGCATGAAATGCTGGTCCGCGATCACATCCACATAGCGCAGCAGATGGAACAGGATGGGCGTCGAGATGTTGTAGGGCAGATTGCCGACCACTCTGATTTTAGGAGCATTCAGCGCTTGTGCAACCTGCGCAAAGTCCACTTTCAGCACATCGGATTCGATCACATCGAGCTGCCCGTGCAGCCGCAGGCGGAGGGCCAGATCGCGGTCCAGCTCAATCACCGTCAGGCGCCCCAGGCGCTCGACCAGCGGCTGCGTCAGCGCCGCCAGGCCCGGCCCGATTTCGACCATGGGCTCACCCGGCTGCGGCGCGATGGCCTGGACGATGGCGTCGATGATGCCGTGGTCGGACAGGAAGTGCTGGCCGAAGCGTTTGCGCGGAATATGTTTCATGCGGCCGTTATTGCGGGGGGTCGCGAAGCTCGACGTAGGCGCGGCCCCGAACTTCCTGCACCCAGGTGGCATACGCTTCTTCGATCTTCCTCTGGCGCACGACCTGGCGCACCATCTCGCGCTGCTCGCGCGGTGTCAGCCGGATCTCGCGCCGCTCGATGAGCTGGATCAGGTGCACGCCAAAGCGCGACACCAGCGGCTGGCTGATGTCGCCGGTGTTGAGCGCATTCATGGTTTCCTCGAACTCCGGCACATAGCTGCCCGGGTTCGACCAGCCCAGGTCGCCCCCCTGTTTGGCGCTGGCATCCTGTGAGTGCTCGCGCGCCAGCGCAGCAAAATCGGCCTGCCCTGCCAGCACACGGCGGCGGTAATCGGCGAGCCTTTCGGCGGCGGCCGTCTCCGTCAGCTGGGCGCTGGTGCGCAGCAGAATGTGGCGCGCATGGCTTTGCGTCACGGTGGTCGGCATTCCCGCCCGGGTCTTGTCCACCACTTTGAGCACGTGGAAACCCGCACCCGAACGGACCGGTCCGGCGACACCGCCCACCGGCAACGCCTTGGTAGCCTCGACAAACAGGTCCGGGTAGCGGTCAGCCGGTCGCAGCCCCATCAGACCGCCGGCAGACGCTTCGGGCGCTTCGGAAAATTCGCGTGCCAGCGCCCCGAAATCACTGCCCGCACGGGCCTTGTCGGCCACAGCCTGGGCGCGGGCCTGGGCGGTGGCCACCTGGGTGGGGCTGGCACCCTCGGGCACCGACACCAGCACATGGCCCAGCTGGATCTCGGTCGGGAGCGCCCCTGCCCCGTTCGCCTGCTCCCGCAGGAACTGATCGATCTCCGGTTCGCTCACGCGCACCCGGGCATCCACTTCGCGCTCGCGCAGGCGCTGCTGCATGAGCTGGCGGCGCAGTTCCTGGCGGAACGTATCGCGCGCAACGCCATCGGCCGCCAGACGCCGGTACACCTCGTCGGCGGACACCTCGTTCTGTCGCGCCACGCTCTGCACCGCCTGATCCACTGCCAGATCATCGACAACGATGCCGCTCTCGCGGGCCAGTTGCACCAGGGCCAGCTCCTGGATGAGCTGCTCCAGTGCCTCGCGCGCCAGCAATTCCAGAGGCGGCTGGGCACCGCCCTGGCGGGCCACCTGGCGCTGCAGGCGGCCCATGCGGGTGCGCACCTCGCTGTTGGTCACGGGCTCGGAATTGACGACGGCGACAATAAAGTCGGCCTGTCTGGGGCCTGCCGGTGCCTCGGTGCCGGGTGCGGGAAGGCGCACGCCCCCCATGCCTGACGCCCCGGGCAGACGCACCCCTTGCGCAACCGCGCCCTGCGACACAAAAGAGGCCAGGCAGACAAGGCCGATGGCAATAGCACGTGGATTCATGGTCTGTCGGTGTGCGTTAGTCGTAGTTGCTGAAACGGCTGGGGGTGCTGACCTGATCGCGCAGGTAGCGGTAGCCGGGGATATTCTGCTTGAGGCTGGACAGCGGGTTCGAGCCCAGGCTCAGGCGCGAGAAACCGACGAATTCGATCTGGAACAGCAGGCGCGTGTTGGACGTGGTCTGGCTGTTCTGCAGGCGTTCGAGCACCACCCGGCCGATCCAGCAGCAGCTGTCGTACTCGAACCCCACCACGGTATCCACCAGTTTGCGGTCCTGCAGGCTGTAGTTCAGGCGCCCGACGCTGTACCAGCGCCCTTGCGACCCGCTCGGCTTGCTGCCTGTCCCCGCATCTCCCCAGAGGCTGTTCAGCGGCCACTGCCAGCCTACATCGACCTGTTCGCTGGTGCCGCGTTGCAGGCGGTAGGCGGCGCTGACCACCCGGTAATCGCCAGGCTGGTAGCGCGCGCCGATGGTCGAGCGGATCGAGCGTCCGGTCTTCTGGTTGAACTGCACCGTGGAATCCATGCCCCATTGCGGCGTCCAATTCACGGCCGCGCCCAGCATCACGTCGGACAGGCGCTCACTCACGGCCGGGGCCCCAGGCAAAGTGACGTTCTGGTCGGAAAAGCGCAGCCGCTGCGCCACACCAAAGCGCGCGGCCTCGGCCCCGGTGGCGGGGTCGAGCAGCCGGGTGGTCGCACCCAGCGTCAGCAGGTTGTTGTCGGCGATGCGATCCTGACCACCAAAAGCGTTTTCGGTGTAGATGGTGGCGAAGTTGAAATCGTTCGCGGCAGTGTCGTACACCGGCAGCAGGCGCTGGTCGCGGTAGGGCGTGTAGGTGTAGAAGGCGCGCGGCTCCAGCGTTTGCAGGAAGGCGCGGCCGAAATACTGCGTGTCGCGCTCGAAGAACAGGCCGCTGTCGAGGCTGACAGTAGGCAACGCGCGGTTGAACGAACGCGCGCCGTTGGCCAGCACGCTGTCGAACTGGTAGTGGCTGGCGTGCAATTGCACGCGCGGGGTGATGAAGCCCTGGGGCGCCAGAAACGGCCGGCTGATCTGCGCCAGCGCATAGCTGCGCTGGGCATTGGGCTGGCCGGTGCGGCTGCGGTCCGCCTGGAAACGCGTCGCATCCAGCTCCACGCTGGCATCGAAGCCGCCGCCCAGCTGGGTGGGTGCATACCGCCATTGCCATTGCGGCAGACGGTCGTAAGGCGGCACGATGGGCGCCGTCACGTCCTGCAGGGTCTGCCATTTCAGGGTGCGCAAACGCATCGACATATCGCCCTCGGCCCAGGACAGCTGGGCATCGCCTGGCAGCAGGCGCTGCGCCAGCTGCGCCAGCTGCTGCGAGCCGCGGGCGAAATCGCGCCAGTAGTTGTCGTCGCTCACGCGCTGGATGTTGAGGTTCACCCCCAGCCCGCCCAGGGGCGAGCCGATCACGCCGCTGTGCTGCAGGCCATAGCTCCAGCGCGTGCGGTCGCGCAGGCGGTCGCTTGGCAGGACATCGGCGCGCAGCTGGCCCTGGTAGGTGGGCTCCAGGTAGCGGAACTCGCCCCCCAGCTGCAGGCCGCGCTTGGCCATGATGGCCGCTTGCAGCGTGGCGTCGCGGTTGGGCGCGATATTCCAGTAATAGGGCTGCGCGTATTCAAAACCGTTGACGCTGTCCAGGCCCACGGTGGGCGGCAGAAGGCCCGACTTGCGCTTGTCCGACAGCGGAAAGCTGATGTACGGAATGGGCAGCAGCGGCACGCCCTTGAACTCCAGCACCGCGTTCTCGGCCGAGCCGACCTCTTCGGCCTGGTCCAGGTGGATGCGGTCGGCCCGCAGCACCCAGTCCGGCCGCCAGGCCGCGCCTTCCTCGCGCGTGCAGGTCGTGTAGGTGGCGTGGTGCACATCGGCGCGGTCGCGGTCGATGAAATCCACGCGCACGGCGTCACCATGCGCGCCATTGCGCAAAAACCGGTAGCGCGCATCGGTGAAGAAGCCCTCGAAGGCATTCACGCGCAACTCCAGTGCCGCGCCCTCGTACACGTTGCCGGCGCGGTGGATGCGCACCTGCCCCGAAGCGCGGGCCATGTCGTCGGGCACGGTGTACTCCATGCGCTCGGCACGGATCACGGTGTCGCCCCGGCGCAATTCGGCGTTGCCTTCGATCTCGGCGCGCACATCGGGCTGGCCGGTGATGCGTTCGCCAAAGACGAACACCGGGAGCTGCGAGCGCACGGCCTCGGGGATGGTTTCGCCCAGCATCGGGGACGGCCGCAACGGCGTGGGCGCCTCCCAGGCGTCGGGCTGCGCCAGAGCCGCCAGCGGCCCCCCGCACAGCATGCCGACCGCCCACTGGACCACGGCCATGCGCAGCGGCTTCATCGGCGCAGCCATGCCATGCGCAGCACGGTGCGGTGCATACGGCAGGAAAGAGGGACGGTGCAGATCAGGCAAGGGGGTCATCGGTCCATGGCAACAGGCCGCGCCGGGTGCCCAGAGAGCACCCGCCAGCCACCCGCGCCAGACGGGCCGGGTTTGTAGAATCCGATTATCCATGAGCCACCCCACTTCCCCCGCTCCCGCCCCTTCTTCCACCCCTGCGTCGGCGGCCGTTGTCTGGCCCGATGCCCGGCGCCACGCCGCGTTCGACGCCTGGCTGGCCCCCCTGGCCGCCGCGCACGGCCTGCACAGCACCAGCCTGCGCCCTGCGTCCGCCGACGCCAGCTTTCGCCGCTACCTGCGTGTGGACACCTCCACGCCGGGCCAGAGCTGCATCGTGATGGACGCGCCGCCCGACAAGGAAGACTGCCGCCCTTTCGTGCAGGTGCAGTCGCTGATGCAGGCGGCCGGGCTGAACGTGCCGCAGATCCTGGCCTGGGACGAGGCGCAGGGCTTCATGCTGCTGTCCGACCTGGGCGCGCAGACGCTGATTGAAGCGCTCGACCCCGAGCGCCCCCAGGACGCCTTCGCCTGGTACCAGCAGGCCACCGACGCCCTGCTGCAGTGGCAACTGGCGTCGCGCCCCGGCGTGCTGCCGCCGTATGACGAGGCCCTGCTGCGGCGCGAGCTGGCGCTGTTCCCGGACTGGTACATCGCACGGCACCGCGGCACCACGCTGGACGCCGCGCAGCAAGCCGTGCTGGACCACGCCTTCAACCGTATCGTGGCGCACAACCTGGCCGCGCCCAGCGTGTTCGTGCACCGCGACTTCATGACCCGCAACCTGATGGTGCCCACCACGCCCGGCGGCCCGCTGGGCGTGCTCGACTTTCAGGATGCGGTCTACGGCCCCATCACCTACGACATCGCCAGCCTGCTGCGCGACGCCTTCATCAGCTGGGACGAAAACTTCGTCATCGACATTACCGTGCGTTACTGGGAAAAGGCGCGCAAGGCCGGCCTGGTGGGCGCCAGCAGCGCCAGCGGCTGGGGCGCGGACTTTGGCGAGTTCTACCGCAGCGTCGAATGGATGGGCCTGCAGCGCCACCTGAAGGTGGCCGGCATCTTTGCCCGCCTGACACTGCGCGACGGCAAGCCCAGGTACCTGCAGGACACGCCGCGCTTTCTGCACTACATCCGCACCACCACCGACCGCTACCGCGAGCTGGGACCGCTGCGCAAGCTCATCGACCAGATCGAGGGCACCGAAGTCGCCATGGGCTATGCCTTTGGGCGTGTGTGAACACACACAAAATCTTTAAGCAGAATTGGCCTCCAGCGCTTACCCTATAAGCGCTAGCAGCTATTGATATAGGACTGAATGCCGCGCTTTCACTGCCCCGCTGACCTGGCTCCCGGCCTGGAGATCGAACTGCCCCCCGGTGCCGCGCGCCATGTGCAGGTGCTGCGCATGCAGCCGGGCGAAGCCATCACGCTGTTCCACGGCGGTGCGGATGGCCCCGGCGGCGAGTTCGACGCCGCCATCACCCACATGGGCCGCAGCACGGTGCGCGTGCTGGTCGGGGCCCTCCACGCCGTCGAGCGCGAGGCGCCGCGCGCCGTGCACCTGCTGGCGGGCATCACCGCCAACGAACGCATGGACTGGCTGGTGGAAAAAGCCACCGAACTGGGGGTGGCGAGCATCACGCCGCTGCTGGCCGAGCGCAGCGTGCTCAAATTGAAGGGCGAGCGCGCTGACAAGAAGCTTGCCCACTGGCAGGCCGTGGCCGTGGCCGCCTGCGAGCAGTGCGGGCGCAACCGCGTACCGTTGATCCACCCGGCCACCAGCCTGGCAGACTGGCTGCGCCTGCCGCCCCACGACAGCACGCGCCTGCTGCTGTCGCTGCGCCCGGGCACCCGGCCGCTGCGCGCGGCAGCACCTGGCGGCGGCGCGCTGACGTTTCTCTCCGGCCCCGAGGGCGGCCTGAGCACCGGCGAAGAAGAACGGGCGCTGGCGCACGGCTTCGCGCCCGTGACCCTGGGCACCCGCGTGCTGCGCGCCGAAACCGCGCCGCTGGCCGCGTTGGCCGCGCTCACGCTGGAATAGAGGGGCTACATGCCGTAGTCGCGCTCCACGCGCGCAATACGCGTCTTGAAGCCCGCGTACCACTTCTCGTGGCCCAGGCGCTGGGCCTGCAGATGCTCGGCATTCGCCTTCCAGGCGGCGATGGACTCCAGATCGGCCCAGTACGACACCGTGATGCCCAGGCCGTCGCGCACCGACTCCACACCCAGAAAACCCGGCTGCTGCGCCGCAAGTTCCACCATGCGCTCGGCCATCGCGCCATAGCCCTGGTCGCCCTCGGTGCGCAGGTTGGTGAAGATCACCGCGTAATAAGGCGGCGCGGGGGTGTTGGCAAATTCCATTTCAGCGTCCCATCGGCATGGGCTTGATGGCGCCACAGTTCTCCGACAGCCATTTGCCGGACTGCGCCATGTCGATCTGCTCGGGCTTGCCCTGGTTCTGGGTCTTGAAGCGGAACTGGCCGGTGTAGGCCGTGGGCCCCTGCATGGTGATCGTGCCCTCGCCACTCGACGGCGGCTGGCCCTGGCCGCCCTTGCAGCTGAAGGCCACTTTCATGGTGCTGGCGTCCACACGCTGCACCTTCTGCGTGCAGCCTTCCTGCTGCGGAATGTTGTCCAGGTCCGCCTGCTCCTTCGTGATGCAAACCTTCACGGTCTGGCCCTTGGGCCCCATGCCCACGCCCTGCTGGGCCATCATCTGTTCCATCTGCTTGCGCTGTTCGGGCGGCATGCTGGCCAGGGACTTCTGCATCTCGGCCATGGCGGCCTCCATCTGGCCGCTCTGGCTCTTCATGTTGACGCTGTGCTCCCATAGGCCCGGGCGCATTTTCTGCTGGGCACTGGCACCCCCCGCCATGCCGGCCAGCAGGGCCAGTGCAGCGGTGGAGACGATCAAACGCGAAATCTGCATGGTGTTGCCTTTCCTGTAAGCCGAGCCCCGTACCGGGCATGGGGGGCGACCGGACAGCGCCACTGTACCCAATGGCAGCGCCCAAAGGAACACTATCCGCCGTGCAGCGACCGGCGGTACTGCATGGCCTCGGCGACATGCGCCACCTGGGTGTGCTGCGCGCCCGCCAGATCGGCGATGGTGCGTGCCACCTTCAGGGCACGGTGGGTGGCACGGGCCGACCAGCCCAGCCGCGCGGCAGCCGTCTGCAAGAACTGTGCGGCCGCCGGTTCGAGCAGCACATGGGCGTCGATGGCCTGGCCCTGCAGGGCCTGATTGGGCTGGCCCTGGCGCTCCGTGGCCCGCTGGCGGGCCTGCGCCACGCGCGCCCGGATCGCCGCAGTGGATTCGCCTGCAGGCGCGCTCAGCAGTTCCTGCGGCGCCAGGGCGGGCACCTCGACATGCAGGTCGATGCGGTCGAGGAGCGGGCCGCTGAGTTTGGCCTGGTAGCGCGCCACCTGGTCGGGCGTGCAGCGGCAGGCGCGCTGGGGGGCACCCCGGTAGCCGCAGGGGCAGGGGTTCATGGCGGCAATCATCTGGAAGCGTGCCGGAAACTCGGCGCGCTGGGCCGCGCGGGCAATGGTGATGTGGCCCGTCTCCAGCGGCTCGCGCAGCGCTTCGAGGGCAGCGCGGGGAAACTCGGGCAGTTCGTCCAGAAACAACACCCCGTGGTGCGCCAGCGAGATTTCGCCCGGGCGTGGTGGCGAGCCTCCGCCCACCAGCGCCACCGCACTCGCCGTATGGTGCGGACTGCAGGTGGGGCGGACGGCCCAGCGCTCCAGCGCAAAACGCCCCGCCAGACTGGCGACGGCGGCGCTTTCCAGGGCTTCGTCCACCGTCATGTCGGGCAGCACCCCGGCAAAGCGCTGCGCCAGCATCGACTTGCCCGAACCCGGCGGCCCCATCAAGAGCAGACTGTGCCCCCCGGCGGCGGCGATCTCCAGCGCGCGTTTGGCGGCGGCCTGGCCCTTCACGTCGGCCAGGTCGGCATGCACGTTGCCCGGCTGCAAGGGAGTGGCCTGCATGCGCGCCCAGCCCCCATCGTCCGCCACGGGGGCCTGGCCATCCGCAGCCGTGCCGGGTGGCAGAAACTGCTGCACCACATCCAGCAAATGCCGTGCACGCCAGACCTGGGCATCGGGCACCAGCGCGGCCTCTTCGGCGCTGCCCGGCGGCAGCACCAGGCGCACGCCCTGGGGCAGCGCGCGCAGTGCCAGGCTGGTGGCCAGCGCGCCGCGCACCGGGCGCAACTCGCCCGAGAGCGAAAGCTCCCCCGCAAATTCAAACCCGGTCAGGCGGGCCGCATCGATCTGGCCGCTGGCCGCCAGGATGCCCAGCGCGATCGGCAGATCGAACCGCCCCGAGTCCTTGGGCAGGTCGGCCGGGGCCAGGTTGACGGTGATGCGCTTGTTGTGCGGAAACTCCAGCCCCGCGTTCTGCAGCGCCGAGCGCACGCGCTCGCGTGCCTCTTTCACCTCCACGTCGGCCAAGCCCACCAGCGTGAAGCTGGGCAAGCCGTTGGCCAGGTGCACTTCAACGGTGACCGGGGGCGCCTGCAACCCCAGCAGGGCGCGGCTTTGCACCAAAGCAAGACTCATGAGCGTGTTTCTCCCCAGACAAGTGCGGTGTGCGGGCTGCGCCAGCCCGGGCCCGGGGGCGCGCACCAGTCCGGTGCATTGCAAGACCCCCCACGCCCCGTGAAATGTAGCGGCGAATGGCCCGCTGGCCCTTGCGCTGGTGCATTGAACATGCGTGGCACGGTCCGTGCTTAGAGGGTGCATCCCTTGTTTTTTTCTGACTGGAGGAACCATGAACCACGTATCTCTCAAAGCCCTGGGCGTCGCCCTGGCGGCAGCCATGCCCCTGATGGCCAGCGCCCAGCTGAGCGGCAACCTGAGCCTGACCTCGAACTACAAGTACCGCGGCCAGGACCAGGACGTCAGCAAGGTGAAGGCGTTCAAGCCTGCCGTGCAGGGCGGCCTGGACTATGCCTTTGGCGAATCCGGCTGGTACGTGGGCAACTGGAACTCCAGTGTGGACTGGCTGCCCGGCAACTCGATCGAGATGGACCTGTACGGCGGCTACAAATTCAAGGCCGGCGAATTCGACCTGGACCTGGGCGCGCTGACCTACCTCTACCCCGGCAACACCACGGGCAACACGACCGAGCTGTATGCGGCCGGCACCTGGGGGCCGCTGACGGCGAAGTACTCGCACACCGTCTCCAAAGACTATTTCGGCTGGGCCGGTGCCAAGGCAGGCTCGGGCCGCAAGGGCACGAACACGGGCTACCTGGCGTTCTCGTTCGCGCAGGAAGTGGCGCCCTCGGTCACGCTCAAGGCTTCGGTGGGCTTCACGCGCTTTGCCAGCGACATCAAGGACACGGGCGTGCCCAACTACATGGATTACAGCCTCGGCGCGGCCTACGACTTTGGCGGCGGCCTCTCGCTGGGCGCTGCCGTGGTGGGCGCCAACAAGAAGGCCTATTTCGGCCCGGCCAACAAGTCGCGCCTGCTCGTCACGCTGACCAAAACCCTTTAAACCGCAGCGGGCGCCCCCGGCGCCCCATCAGGAGGTACTGAAAATGAAAATGGTGACTGCCATCATCAAGCCGTTCAAGCTCGACGAAGTGCGCGAGGCCCTCTCCGACATCGGGGTGCAGGGCATCACGGTGACCGAAGTGAAGGGCTTTGGCCGCCAGAAGGGCCATACCGAGCTCTACCGCGGCGCAGAGTACGTGGTGGACTTCCTGCCCAAGGTGAAGATCGAGGCCGCCGTCGCTGACGACCTGGTGGACCGCGTCATCGAGGCCATCGAAGGCGCCGCACGCACCGGCAAGATCGGCGACGGAAAGATTTTCGTCTCCGCCCTCGAACAGGTGGTGCGCATCCGGACCGGCGAGACCGGCCAGGACGCCCTGTAAGCCACCCCTTCCACAGAACGCGAGAAACTGCCATGAAAAAACTGCTTGCCTCCCTCCTGCTGGGGCTGGGTCTGCTGGCCACCGGCCCGCTCGCCCTGGCCCAGGCACCGGCTGCCACCGAACCCGCCGCCGTGACGGCCCCGGCCGAACCCGCCGCTGCCGCAGCCACAGATGCCGCTGCTGCACCGGCCCCCGAAGCCGCCGCCACGGCGGCCCCTGCGGCCGAACCCCCCGCGCCCAAGCTCGACTCGGGCGACACCGCGTGGATGCTCACCTCCACCCTGCTGGTCATCCTGATGACCATTCCCGGCCTGGCCCTGTTCTACGGCGGCCTGGCTCGCTCGAAGAACATGCTGTCCGTGCTGGTGCAGGTGTTCGTGATCTTCTCGCTCATCTCGGTGCTGTGGTCGCTCTACGGCTACAGCCTGACCTTTGCGGGCGAGGGCAAGTTCTTCGGCGGTCTGGACAAGCTGTTCCTCAAGGGCATCACCCCCAGCACGCTCTCGGGCCTGCTGCCCACCATTCCGGAATATGTGTTTGTCGCCTTCCAGGCCACCTTCGCCGCCATCACCGTGGCGCTGATCGTGGGCTCGTTCGCCGAGCGCATCAAGTTCTCGGCCGTGCTGATCTTCTCCGTGCTGTGGTTCACCTTCAGCTACATTCCCATGGCCCACATGGTGTGGGGCGGTGGCCTGCTGGCCGCAGATGGCGCACTCGACTTTGCCGGTGGCACCGTGGTGCACATCAACGCCGGTATCGCCGCGCTGGTGGGTGCCTACCTGGTGGGCAAGCGCATCGGCTACGGCAAAGAGGCGCTGACCCCGCACAGCCTGACGCTGACCATGGTGGGCGCCTCGCTGCTGTGGGTGGGCTGGTTCGGCTTCAACGCCGGCTCGGCCGGCGCCGCCAACGGCGTGGCCGGTCTGGCCTTCATCAACACCGTGCTGGCCACGGCGGCCGCCACCCTGTCGTGGCTGGCGGGTGAATCGCTGCACAAGGGCAAGGCTTCGATGCTGGGCGCTGCATCGGGTGCCGTCGCCGGCCTCGTGGCGATCACCCCGGCTGCGGGCTTCGTGGGCCCCATGGGCTCCATCGTGATGGGCCTGGTGGCCGGTATCGTCTGCCTCTGGGGCGTGGGTGGCCTCAAGCGCATGCTGGGTGCCGACGATGCGTTCGACGTATTCGGCGTGCATGGCGTGGGCGGCATCGTCGGTGCCATCCTGACCGGCGTGTTTGCCTCGCAAAGCCTGGGCGGCACGGGCGGCCTGGCCCCCGACACCTTCGCCATGGGCACCCAGGTGTGGGTCCAGACCAAGAGCGTGTTGATCACAATGGTGTGGTCCGGCGTGGTGGCCCTCGTGGCCTACAAGGTGGCCGATGTGCTGGTGGGCCTGCGTGTGAGCGAAGAAGCCGAGCGCGAAGGCCTGGACATCACCTCGCACGGCGAAACCGCCTACAGCCGCTGACCTCCCTGCGTCTGCCGTGGTGTCTGGTGGCGCCACGGCAGGAGCCCGTTCTTTTTGAATCGCTCCATGGTACTTTCAGCCCGCCCGCAAGGCGGGCTTTTTTTCGCCCTGATGTTTTGAACAAAATTGGCCTCTATCGCTTATACAATAAGCGTTGACAGCTATCAAATTTAGATCAATACAAGCGCTTGCACGCTCCCCGTCCGGCGCCCTGCCGGAATTCGCTCACACGGCCCGTGCAGAAAATTCACGCCGCCGCACGCTGCAGCGCCATGCGCTGGAAGGCCCCAACGCGTACCATGCAAGGCTATGGAAAGCGCCCTTCACACCCTGACCGAACAGGTGCGCGCCGCGGCGGCGCACCCCCGCCCGCTGCGCATCCGTGGCGGTGGCAGCAAAGACTTTCATGGCACCGTGCCGCAAGGGGATCTGCTCGATACCCGCGCGTACCACGGCATCGTCAGCTACGAACCCAGCGAACTGGTGGTGACCGCACGCGCCGGTACGCCACTGGCCACGCTGGAGGCCCTTCTGGCCGAAAACCAGCAGTGCCTGCCCTTCGAGCCGCCGCATTTCGGCCCGGGCAGCACCGTGGGCGGCATGGTGGCGGCAGGCCTGTCAGGCCCGGCCCGCGCCAGCGTGGGCGCCGTGCGCGACTATGTGCTGGGCCTCAAGCTCCTCAACGGCCAGGCCGAACACCTGGCGTTTGGCGGGCAGGTGATGAAGAACGTGGCCGGGTACGACGTTTCCCGCCTCATGGCGGGCGCCTGGGGCACCTTGGGCGTGATCACCGAGGTCAGCCTCAAGGTGCTGCCCGTGGCCCCGGCCGAGGCCACGCTGCGCTTTGAATGCGATCAGGCCGAGGCCCTGCGCCGGCTGCACGCCTGGGGCGGCCAGCCGCTGCCGCTCAACGCCAGTTGCTGGGTGCACGATGCGGGCGTGGACACGCTCTATGTGCGCCTGCGCGGCGCCGTGGCCGCCGTCGAAGCCGCCTGCCGCAGCATGGGTGGCGAGCGCCAGGACCCCGCCACCGTGGCCGCCGACTGGACCGCGTGCCGCAACCAGACCCTGCCCTGGTTCGCCGCAGGCGCGGCGCAGGGCCTGGACCTGTGGCGTCTGTCGCTGCCCGCCACCACACCAGTGCTGACCCTGCCAGGCGGTGTGGCGCCGCCGCTGGTCGAGTGGCATGGCGCGCTGCGCTGGGTGCAGGCCGCCCCCGGCCACGCCCAGGCGCTGCACGATGTGGCCCGCCAGGCGGGCGGGAGTGCTTCGCTTTTCAGAGCGCATAGCGCAGACGCAGCAAGCGCTGCAACCCGTTTTGACTCCATCTCTCCCGCACTGCGCGCCATCCACGAGCGGCTGCGCCAGAGCTTCGACCCCGCCGGCATCTTCAACCCCGGCCGCATGACCGTCTGAAATGCGCCGCTTCCGCCATCTCACCGGCCAGCACCGCACGGTGGCCAGCAACCGCTTGCTGGGCCTGCTGCTGGCCTTCAACGCGGGTGCGGTGAATGCCGGCGGCTTTCTGGTGGTCAAGCTCTATACCTCGCACATGACGGGTTTTGTCTCCATGCTGGCGGACAACCTCATCCTGGGCAACATGGTGCTGGTGCTCAGCGCCGTGGGGGCGTTGCTGGCCTTCATCAGCGGCGCTGCCCTCACCGCCATTCTGGTCAACTGGGCGTTGCAGCACCGGCTGCACAGCACCTACGCGCTGCCGCTGCTCATCGTCGCGCTGCTGATGCTGGTGTTCGGGCTGGTGGGTGCGGTCACGCTGAACTGGCGCACGCCGTTTGCCGTGCCGGTCACCGTGCTGCTGCTGTCCTTCATCATGGGGCTGCAGAACGCCACGGTGACCAAGATGTCCTCGTCGCAGATCCGCACCACGCACATGACTGGCGTGGTCACCGACCTGGGCATCGAGCTGGGCAAGATGCTCTACTGGAACCGCAGCGGCCGCCCGCCCGAGCAGCAGGTGCGCGCCAACCACCAGCGCCTGCGCCTGTTCGCCGGGCTGCTGGGCATGTTCCTGGTCGGGGGCATTGCTGGTGCGGCCGGGTTCAAGTACGTGGGCTTCGTGTTTGTCGTGCCACTGGCGCTGGTGCTGTTTGCGCTGGCACTGCCACCGCTGTGGATCGACCGCGCCCGGCTGCGCGCACCCGGCCGCCGCCGCCCCGAGGACGACACCCGCCAGTCCCCGCCACCGGCGCGGCCGTCGCCCCCCTGACCTTTCGCAGCTTTTTCCCGGACGCCCCATGCAAACCCAACTGGCCCCCGAATTCCAAGGCACGCCCGAAGGCATCGAAGCCGAAGCCATCCTGCGCAAATGCGTGCACTGCGGCTTCTGCACCGCCACCTGCCCCACCTACCAGTTGCTGGGCGACGAGCTGGACGGTCCGCGCGGCCGCATCTATCTCATCAAGCAGGTGCTGGAAGGCGCGCAGCCCACGCGCAGCACGCAATTGCACCTGGACCGGTGCCTGACCTGCCGCAACTGCGAGAGCACCTGCCCCAGCGGCGTGCAGTACGGCCACCTGGTGGACATCGGCCGCAAGATCGTGGACGAGAAGGTGCCCCGCCCCGTCGGCGAGCGCGCGGTGCGCTGGGCGCTGAAGGAAGGCTTGCCCTCGCCCCTGTTCGCCCCGGCCATGAAGATGGGCCAGGCCGTGCGCGGCCTCTTGCCCGCCAGCCTGCGCGCCAAGGTGCCCGCGCCCGAGGCGCCGGGCGCATTGCCCACCCGCACACATGCGCGCAAGGTGCTGCTGCTCGAGGGCTGCGTGCAGCCCGCGATGATGCCGGGCATCCACACCGCCACCGTGCGCGTGCTCGACGCGGCGGGCATCGAGTCCGTGGTGGCGCCCGAGGCGGGCTGCTGCGGCGCGGTGAAGTTCCACCTGAACGACCAGGACGGCGGCCTGGCGCAGATGCGCGCCAATATCGACGCCTGGTGGCCCTGGGTGGAGAAGGGCGCGGTCGAGACCATCGTCATGAACGCCTCGGGCTGCGGCGTCACCGTCAAGGAATACGGCCACCTGCTGCGCCACGACCCTGCATACGCCGAGAAGGCCGCACGCGTGAGCCAGCTCACGCGCGACCTCTCCGAGCTGCTGCCCGACATCGTGCCCCAGCTCCAGGGCAAGCTGCGCGCCGTGCCCCAGGGCGTGGTGGCCTTCCACCCGCCCTGCACGCTGCAGCACGGCCAGCAATTGCGTGGCGGCGTGGAGCAGCACCTGCGAGCGCTCGGCTTCGACGTGCGCCTGACGGCGAACGAATCCCACCTGTGCTGCGGCTCGGCCGGCACCTATTCGGTGCTGCAGGCCGAACTGTCGGGCCAGCTGCGCGACCGCAAGCTCGGGCACCTGGGCGCCCTGCAACCCGTGGTCATCACCTCGGCCAACATCGGCTGCATCACGCACCTGCAAAGCGGCACCGACACCCCCGTGCGCCACTGGGTGCAGGTGCTCGACGCGGCGCTGGCGGGGTAAGGCGCACAAGACTGGCATGATTGAGGGTTTTGTTGCCCCTACTCGCTACGCCCATGACCGACTCCGTGCCCCACCCTGAACAGACCACAGCGCCCGCCGCCCCGGAGGCTGCGGCACCCGCTGCGGCGGCGGCCGTCGCCCCCCTTGCGCCCGGCGAGAGCGGCGCAGAGGCAGGCAGCACCCCGCGCCCCGAAGGCGCCTCGCGCCGGGGTGGGCGCAACCAGCGGGGCCGCAAACCTGCGGGCCAGAAGGCGGCCGCGCCCGAGGGCGATGCGCCCGCTGCGGCCACCCCGCGCCGCGCGCCACGTGCCATTCCGCCCGCACTGGAGCAACTGGCCGCGTTGTATCCGCAGCTCTTTGGTGCGCAGTTCCTGCCGCTCAAGCGCGGCATCTTTCAGGACCTGATGGCCGCCCACCCCGAGCAGTTTGAACGCGAAGCGCTCAAGCAGGCGCTGGGCATCCACACCCGCTCCACGCGCTACCTGCAATGCGTGGCTGCCGGCCAGCCGCGCCACGACCTGCAGGGCCAGCCGGTCGAAGACATGGCCCCCGAGCATGTGCACCAAGCGCTGCTGGAGGTCTACCGCCGCCGCCAGGGGCGCGGCCCGGACGACCTTTTACCGAAGCTGCGTGCACGCATCGTTCGCAACATCGAAGCCAGCGGCCTGACGCGCGAGGACTACGCCGAGCGCGTGCGCACCCGCGACGAGGCCGCCAATGCCCTGCTCGACGAAGCCCTGGCCGAACTGGCCGCCAAGCAGGCCCGCGAGGAAGCCCTGTTGCGCGCCTTCGAGGCCAGTGGCAAGAGCCTGGCCGAGTTTGCCGACATGTACGGCATGGACCCGCGCACGGTGGACCGCAGCCTGCACAGCGCGCGCCAGCGTGCAGCCGCACCGGCAGCGCCCGCAGCCGACGCCTGAGCGCCCGCCCCGGCGCGACAGCTATCTTTTTGATATCTGCCAGCGCTTATTACATAAGCCCTGGAGCCATTTTTTGCGGTAACAATTTAGAGCCAGCCCGCCTTGCGGAAGCGCCAGTACAGCACAGCCCCGGCGCTGAAGATCACCGCCAGTGCCATCGGGTAGCCAAACGCCCACTTGAGCTCTGGCATGTGCTCGAAGTTCATGCCCCAGATGCCTGCCAGCGCCGTGGACACTGCAAAAATCGCCGCCCAGGCCGCCAGGCGCTTGGTGGTTTCAGACTCTTCGATGGTCACCATCGACAGGTTGACCTGAATGGCCGTGCCAATGGTGTCTCGCATGGTGTCGATGGAGTTGTTGATGCGCGCCAGATGGTCGTGCACGTCGCGGAAATACTCCTGCACCCCGGTGCAGACTTCGGGCACGCGCCCGCCATGGAGTTTGCCCGCCACTTCCAGCAGCGGGCCCACCGCGTGGCGCAGCACGGTGGTGCGGCGCTTGAGGTCGTACAACCGCTCGATGTTGCCGCGTGAAGCACCGCGATCAAAAATCTGCTCCTCGATGCCTTCAAGCTCCAGCTCGAACGCGTCGATCAGCGGAAAGTAGCGGTCCACCACCGCGTCCATCAGCGCATAGAACACAAAGCCCGCGCCCAGGCGCAGCAGCAAGGGCTCACGCTCGCAGCGCTGGCGCACCCCCAGAAAGCCCAGCTGGCTGCGTGTGCGCACCGACAGCACGAAGTTGTGCCCGACAAACACCGCCAGCTCGCCGACCTGCAGGTCACCGCCCGCGGGTTCGACCAGGTGCATCACCACGAACAGCGTGTCGCCGTATTCCTCGATCTTGGGGCGCTGCAGGCCCTTGCGCGCATCTTCCACGGCCAGGTCGTGCAGGCCGAACTCTTCCTGCATCTGCAGCAGTTCATCCTCGGCCGGGTCCTGAAGCGCCACCCAGACAAAGGCATCGGGGCGCGCCAGCCAGTCGCTGATGGACTCCACATCGATATGGGCCAGCTTGCGCCCGTTTTCGTAGGCAATACAGTTGATGATCATGGAAGGGTCCGGGCGCAGAGAAATAAGTCGATAGCCGGGGCCATCGTACCCCGAGCACCCGGATGCACGGGCCTGGCAGCGCACGCGCAGAAAGCGCCCGTGTCCTATCATGGTCGGTTTTCTCTTCGAGCCTGCCCGTGACCCGACCTATTGATGATGACGCTCGCCTGTCCACTGACGGCACCTATCTCGCCCGCGCCCTGCGCGAGCAGCGCATCAGCATCCGCGGGGCGCGCACGCACAACCTCAAGAACATCGACCTGGACATTCCGCGCAACCAGCTCGTGGTGATCACGGGGCTGTCGGGCTCGGGCAAATCCAGCCTGGCGTTCGACACGCTGTATGCCGAGGGGCAGCGGCGCTACGTGGAGAGCCTGTCGGCCTATGCGCGCCAGTTTCTGGGGCGGCTGGACAAGCCCGATGTCGATCTGATCGAAGGACTCTCGCCCGCCATCAGCATCGAGCAGAAGGCCACCAGCCACAACCCGCGCTCCACCGTGGGCACGGTGACCGAGATCCATGACTACCTGCGTCTTTTGTACGCCCGCGCGGGCACCCCGTTCTGCCCCGACCACGGTCTTCCGCTGGCGGCGCAGACGGTGAGCCAGATGGTGGACGCCGTGCTGGCCCTGCCTGAAGAAACCCGGCTGATGGTGCTGGCGCCCGTGGCGCGCGAGAAGAAGGGCGAGTTCACCGAGCTGTTTGCGCAGATGCAGGCGCTGGGCTACATCCGCTTTCGGGTGGACGGCGCCATCTGCGAATACGAAAACCTGCCCGCGCTCAAGAAAACCGAGAAGCACAACATCGACGTGGTGATCGACCGGGTGAAGGTGCGGCCAGACCTGCAGCAGCGCCTGGCCGAGAGCATCGAAGCCGCCCTGCGCGTGGGCGGCAGCGAGGGCAACGGCCGCGTGCTGGCGCTGGAGATGGACACAGGCCACGAGCACCTGTTCAGCGCCAAGTTTGCCTGCCCGGTGTGCAGCTATTCGCTGGCCGAGCTGGAACCGCGCCTGTTCTCGTTCAACTCGCCCATGGGCGCCTGCCCGGCGTGCGACGGCATTGGCCAGCGCGAGGTGTTCGACCCGGCGCGCGTGGTGGCCTTTCCGTCGTTGAGCCTGGCCAGCGGCGCCATCAAGGGCTGGGACCGGCGCAACGGCTACTACTTTGCGATGCTCGAGAGCCTGGCGCGGCACTATGCGTTCGATATCGAGGCACCGTTCGAATCTCTGCCCGCACCGGTGCAGCACGCCATCCTGCACGGCTCGGGCGAAGAAGAAATCGCCTTCAGCTACATCATGGACAGCGGTGCCTCCAAGGGCAAGGTGCACACCAAGAAGCATGCGTTCGAGGGCATCCTGCCCAACATGGCGCGCCGCTACCGCGAAACCGATTCGGTGGTGGTGCGCGAAGACCTGGCCCGCTACCGCAGCACCCAGCCCTGCCCCGAATGCCACGGCGTGCGCCTGCGCCGCGAGGCACGCCACGTGAGGCTGGGCGAGGGCGCCCAGGCCCGCGCCATCTTCGAGGTGAGTCACGCCACGCTGAGCGACGCCCATGCCTGGTTCCAGGCCTTGCAGCTGACCGGCGCCAAGGCCGAGATCGCCGACAAGGTGGTGCGCGAAATCGCCACGCGCCTGCAGTTTCTGAACGACGTCGGCCTGAGCTACCTGAGCCTGGACCGCAGCGCCGAGACGCTGAGCGGTGGCGAGGCACAGCGCATTCGCCTCGCATCCCAAATTGGCTCGGGTCTCACGGGCGTGATGTATGTGCTCGACGAGCCCAGCATCGGCCTGCACCAGCGCGACAACGACCGGCTCATCGCCACGCTGCAACACCTGCGCGACATCGGCAACAGCGTGATCGTGGTCGAGCACGACGAGGACATGATGCGCGCCGCCGACCAGATCATCGACATGGGCCCCGGCGCCGGCGTGCACGGCGGGCGCGTGATGGCGCAGGGCACGTACGACGCGGTGCGCGCCACGGCGCAGTCCCTCACGGGCCAATACCTCTCGGGCACACGCTCGATTGCCGTACCCCGGCGCCGCACCCCCTGGCTGCCGGTACTGGAACAGGCCGCGCCGGTGGTGGAGGCGAAGGCCAAGTCGCGCTTTCCACAGACCGAGGCCAGCAAGCGCCGCGCCGAGCGCATGGCCGAGCACCACGCGCGCCAGGGCGCCCTACAGGCCCTGCGCGTGGCGGGCGCCACGGGCAACAACCTGAAGAACGTGACGGTGGACTTTCCCGTGGGCCTGCTCACCTGCGTGACGGGCGTTTCGGGCTCGGGCAAGAGCACGCTGGTCAACGACACGCTGTACGCAGCCGTGGCGCGCCAGCTGTACCGCGCACACGACGAGCCCGCCGCGCACGAAGAGATCGTGGGCATGGAGTACTTCGACAAGGTCATCAACGTGGACCAGAGCCCCATTGGCCGCACGCCGCGCAGCAACCCGGCCACCTACACCGGCCTGTTCACGCCCATTCGCGAACTGATGGCCGAGGTGAACACCGCCAAGGAACGCGGCTACGGCCCGGGGCGCTTCAGCTTCAACGTGGCCGGTGGCCGCTGCGAGGCTTGCCAGGGCGACGGCGTGGTGAAGGTGGAGATGCACTTCCTGCCCGACGTGTATGTGCCCTGCGACATCTGCCACGGCCAGCGCTACAACCGCGAAACGCTGGAAGTGCTGTGGAAGGGCAAGAACATCGCGCAGATTCTGGAGTTGACGGTGGAAGACGCCGCCGCCTTCTTCAAGGACGTGCCGACCATCGCGCGCAAGCTGCAGACGCTGCTGGATGTGGGGCTGTCCTACATCCGCCTGGGCCAGAGCGCGACCACGCTCTCGGGCGGCGAGGCGCAGCGCGTCAAGCTCGCGCAGGAGCTATCGAAGCGCGACACCGGTCGCACGCTCTACATCCTCGACGAGCCCACCACCGGTCTGCACTTCGCCGACATTGATCTGCTTTTGAAAGTGCTGCACCAGCTGCGCGACGCAGGCAACACCATCGTGGTGATCGAGCACAACCTCGACGTCATCAAGACCGCCGACTGGCTCATCGACATGGGCCCCGAAGGCGGCGCGGGTGGCGGCACCGTGGTGGCGCAGGGCACGCCGGAGCAGGTGGCGGCGCAGGAGGCCAGCTTTACGGGGCGCTACCTGCAGCGGTATCTGTAGCCCCTGCGGCCTTTGGCACACCGCTGCGGGCGCGCTGGCGATGGATCCACGGCGTCTGGACACCGGAGGAGGGCGGTGGCAGATCGCTGTCGCGCCGCGCCAGGTACCACAGGAGCCAGTCCGGCTGATCCGCCATGTCGATGTGCGTGCGACCTCCGCCAAAAAACTGCGAGGGTGAAGCTCCGTAGCACTGCGTCCAGACCTTCGAGAAATGGGCCGAATCCACAAACCCGGCGGCCTGTGCAATCTGGGTCAGCGCCAGGCCGCTGCCCATGAAGCTGGCCGCCGCACGGATCTTGATCGACAGCACGTAGCGCCGCAGGGGCAGACCCAAACCCTGGCCGAACAGCCGCGAGGCGTGGTGGGGCGACAGGTCCATCGGCCGCACCAGCTGTTCCAGCTCCGCACCCGGGTTCTCGTCCAGCAGGCACATCAGCTGGCGCACGCGCGCGTCCAGGGGCGCAGGCGCGGGAAAGGGCTGCGCAAGGGCATCAATGGCCTGGCGGGCCCTGCTGTCCAGCTCCCGCCCTTGCAGGCGGCCTGCCGCGAAAGCGCGGGCCATGTGGAGAAAGGGCTGCGCGACCCCGGTGTCCAGCGCCTGCACAGGCGGCGCACCCAGGGCATTGAGGCGCCGGTACTGCGGGTGTGTGGGCTCCAGGTCGATGAGCACCAGGGGCTGGTCGATGGCATGAATGGTTTTGTGCGCCATGGGCCGGATCAACAGCACCTGCCCCGCGATCGTCTGACCGTCGCAGCGCACATGCAGCGGCTGCGACCCCGTGGCACACAGCACGGTGGCGGCATGGCGCACGGTGATGTTCTGCATGCCAGGGCAGGCGAACACGATCGCATCGCCCATGAGGCGCACGCGCGCCTGCGGCGCTCCGTCGGCCGCAGGCGTCCAGACCGAACGCGCGCCACTGCGGCCGGAGGCATCATGGCCTGCCTCAAAAGGGCTCATGAAGGCTCATTCCCTGCCGCTTCCTCGTTGAGCCGCACCGACAGGCGCACCAGGCCGCCCGCGCGCACCACGTCCCATGCGAGTTCGTGCACGGAGGTCAGTGCCCCCATGTTGCTCTCGTCGACGACCGGCTGGCCGGGCAGATCGAGCGAGTACACGGTATCGCCCGGCCGCAGGCCTGCACGCTCGTACAGGCTGCCGGGCAGCACCGCATCAACCGTCCACCCACCCCGCGGTTCGGGTTGCAGCACCACATGGTCCAGAAAGGCGCGCGCAGCCTGGGGGCGGTGCACCGACAGGCGCGCCGGATCAATGGCCGCATTGTGCTGGCGTGGATCGGGGCCGAGCGACTCATCCGCATCCGCCTCGCCCGGTGGGCGCAGACGATCCCAGGGCGATGCGCCCACCGGGCTGCCGCCTTGCGGCTCCACGGCCGGGGCCCCCGCGCCAAACGGCCAGGCCTGCCCGGCGTGCAGCGCCTGCGGCACCGGAGCCTGTCCCAACGCCTGCACGGGGTCGGGCAGCGCAGATGGCCACAGCCACCACAGAGCCGCGCCCAGGGCCAGCAAGGCCACCGCCCCGTGGCGCCAGCCCTGCCCACGGCGCAGCGCCCTCCGCGCACGAGCGTGGGCCCCGGGCGCCATGGGCGAAGGAATGGTGTCGTGGTTTTTCATGTTCCTGCTTCTGGAGGAAAGAATTCCAGCGCCCCCAGGGCCTTGGCGCAAGAGGAAAAGCACCAAGGCCCTGCGCAGCCGCTACGGAGTGACAAAGGTCTTGAGCCAGTCCATGGTGGCCTTGACACCCCACGGGTTGCTGCCGTACTGGTAGTAGGGATCCACGGCCAGGATGCCGGAGCATTGCACACCCACCACCCCCAGATTGCCCATGAAGCAGTGGTCGGCGTTGAGGTCCGCCACCTCCAGGTCCTTGACGACGTACCAGCCGCTGCCGTTGCTGCGGAAGCACGACTGCTTGCCCGCGCATTGGAGCCCGGTGACCAGCTCGGCCTGCGAACGTGCCACCGCCTCCGTGCCGCCAACGAACATGTCGCGCTCGCCGTTGACGATGCGGATGCGGTCACCCGGCTGCGCATGCTTGCCATCGGCCATGCACGATGCGAGGTTGTAGGCGGCCGTGTAGGTGGCGCCTGTGCCCTGGCCCATGGAGGCGCGGACGCGGCTGTCATGGTTCTTGGCCAGTACCGAGATGATGGAACCCTGGCTCAGGCCGCCGGTCACGATGCCCTTGGAACAGTCGGCCTTGGAGCGCGAGCACAGCTTGGCGATGGCGCTGCTGGTGCTGGCAGCATTGAAGATTCCCTTGGCGCGGCCGTTGATGGTGGTGCAGCTGCCGAAGCTCGCGTTGTCGTACTGCACCGTGGCCGCGACGAAGCCACGCGCCACGGCTGCGTCGATGGCCGCCTTGGCCCAGGCGCTGTTGTAGGACTCGCCCGTTCCCACGGTGTGCACATACACCGGATACTTGCCTGCGGCGCTGGGCTCCTTGCCCTGGATGTTGTATGTGCTGCCGTTGCGATACGTGGTGCTGAAGGAAGTCTGCGCCTGCGCAGACAGTGCCCCCAGCAGGGCCGTGCCTGCAACAAGGAAGCTGCCAAGGCGCCACAAGGCGCGGCGGTGGGTGGTGTGGTGGGCGGGTGCTTGCACGGATCGTCTCCTGGGTTGGTATGCATTGAGAGGTCCCCCCGGCCGGGGTGGCACCTCGAAGAAGGCAGACCGAGTCTAGAAATCACGCTGTGCAACGCCTTGTACTGAAAGGCCATGGATCCCCGGACTTTCCCGGGGTGGACACGGGCAGGTGCCCGGCACGGACAACAACGCCCCGCTGGCCTGCGGGTTGTGGCCGTTGCAGAATAATAGGCATACCAACGATCTGCCCCGACTGCCATGCACTCCATCACCCTGCGCTTCCTGGCTTCCCACAACGAAGGCGAGCATGTCGCCGGCAAGATCAGTGGCGGCACCGTGCTGCGCTGGGTGGACGAAGCGGGTTTTGCCTGCGCCACCCGCTGGGCCAAGGGGCCGTGCATGACGGCGCTGGTGAGCGGCGCGCGGTTTCACCATCCCATCCTGGTCGGTGACCTGGTGGAGGTGCAGGCCCGGCTGGCCTATACCGGCACGAGCAGCATGGGCATCGCGGTGGAGGTCTTCAGCGGCAGCATTCCCACCGGCGAGCTGCGCCAGGTGCTGTACTGCGCCACGGTGTATGTGGCCACAGACGCCAACGACCGCCCGCGCCCCGTCGATACCTGGACCCCCGAAACCCCCGGCGACATGGCCCTGGCCGAGCGGGTGCGCTCGCATGTCAACGCGGTGCGCACGGCTTGAGTGACACAACCCCCTGTGGCGCTGCCCGCCTTCCCCCTTCTCTCGCGTTGCACGCGGGAAGGGGGACGCCCCCAGCGCACGCCAGTGGAACGCCGCCTACGCGGCATGGCGGCCCTTGCGCGGGGGCCGCTGGCCTGGGCCGCGCCTCTTGCATGCGCTGTGGATGGTGCGTAGCCCCCTGAGACACCGAAATGACCCACACCTCCCGCCCCATGGGCGCCGCCGACCTGCTCATGGCCCTGGCCGTGGTGGTGCTCTGGGGGCTGAACTTCATCGCCATGAAATACGGGCTGCGCAGCTTCAGCCCGTTCCAGCTCGGCGCGCTGCGCTACCTCAGCGCCTGCCTGCCCATGGTGCTGCTGGTGCGCCCGCCGCGCATCCACTGGAAGTGGGTGGTGGCCTACGGCCTGTTTGTCGGCCTGGGCCAGTTCGGCTTCCTGTTCCTGGCGCTGAAGGTGGGCATGGCGGCCGGCCTGGCCAGCGTGCTCATGCAGACGCAGGTGTTCTTCACCGCCACGCTGGGCCTAGTGCTGCTGCGCGAGCGCCCCGGCCGCGCGCTGAAGATCGGCATGGGCCTGGCAGCGCTCGGCCTGCTGTGCTTCACCATGGATTTCGTGGGCCCGTCCGGGCGCGGCGCGGGCGCCACCACGCTCGCGGGCTTTGGCCTCACGCTGTGCGCCGCCGCCATGTGGGCGGGCTCGAACATCGTCGCACGCCGGGCGCAGGCGCACACGCCCGACTACGACCCGCTGTCCTTCGTCGTCTGGAGCAGCCTGGTGCCGGTGCTGCCCTTCGTGGCCCTGTCGGCCTGGCTGGACCCCGATGCCAGCCGCTGGCTGGAATGGGCCGCCGTGGCCGAGGTGCCACTGATCGCCTGGCTGTCCATCGCCTACCTCGGCTGGGCCGCCACTGTGGTGGGCTACGCGATGTGGACGCGCCTGCTCAAGCGCCACCCGGCCAACCGCGTCGCGCCGTTCAGCCTGGGCGTGCCGGTGGTCGGGCTGGCCGCCGGGATGCTGGTGCTGGGCGAGGCGGTCACGCCCTGGCAATGGGCCGGCATCGCCTGCGTGGTGACGGCGCTGGGCTGCGTGATGCTGGGCCCCAGGCTGGGCATCAAATAAGCCTGCAGAGCTTGTACGATAAGCGCTACACGCTATCAAATACGTACCGCTTATGCCCGACACCCCCGCAACCGCTGCGCTTCCTTCCGTGCAGGACCGGCTGCGCGCCGCCCAGCCCTGCCTGTGGACCAACGCCGGCCGCGTGCCCCAGGTGCCACCGCAACTGTCGGTGGGCACGGCCCTGGTGGGCATGGACGACATGCAAGCGGCCGTGGCACGCTTTGGCCGCTTCGCGGGGCTGCTGGCCGAACTGTTCCCGGAGCTGCAGGCGAGCGGCGGCGTGATCGAATCGCCCCTCGTGCCCGCGCCCACACTGGCCCGCGCGCTCGGGCTAGGCGCCGAGGAGGGCGCACTGTGGGTGAAATGCGACCACCTGCTGCCCGTGGCCGGCTCGATCAAGGCGCGCGGCGGCATCCACGAGGTGCTGGAATTCGCTGAAACGCTGGCGCTGGAGCACGGCCTGGTGTCGCCGGGCAGCGACTACCGCGCGCTGGCCCAACCCGCAGCGCGCGCGCTGCTGGGCCGCTACCAGGTGGCCGTGGGCTCCACGGGCAACCTGGGCCTGTCCATCGGCGTGGCGGCATCAAGGCTGGGCTTTCGCGCCGCCGTGCACATGTCGGCGGATGCCAAGGAATGGAAAAAGGAACGCCTGCGCCGGCGCGGCGTGGAGGTGGTGGAGCACGCGGGCGACTACGAACAAGCCGTGGCGGCCGGCCGCACCCAGGCCGCGAGCGACCCGTTCTGTCACTTCGTCGATGACGAGCGCTCGCTCTCGCTGCTGCAGGGCTACAGCGCTGCGGCCCCTGCGCTGCAACGGCAACTGGCGGCAGCGGGCATCACCGTGGACGCCACGCACCCGCTGTTCGTCTACCTGCCCTGCGGCGTGGGCGGCGCGCCGGCCGGCATCACCTTCGGCCTGCGCCAGGTGCTGGGGCCGCATGTGCACTGCTTCTTCGCCGAGCCGGTGCAGTCGCCCTGCTTCCTGGCGCAGATGCTGGCCGGCCCGCACGACCACCCCAGCGTGTACGACTGGGGCCTGACCAACCAGACCGAGGCCGACGGCCTGGCCGTGCCGCGCGCCTCGCTGCTGGCCGCCAGCCTGATGCACCCGCTGCTCTCGGGCATCTTTACCGTGCAGGACGCCACGCTGTTCCAGCACCTGGCGTGGGCGCACGACACCGAGGGGCTGCGCATCGAGCCCTCGGCGGCGGCCGGGTTCTCTGGCCCGGCCATGCTCACCGGCACCTTGGCGGGCCGCGCCTGGCTGCGCGCACAGGGCCTGGAGGCCCACCTGCCGCGCGCCACGCACCTGGCCTGGACCACGGGCGGGCTGTTCGTGCCCGAGGCCGAATACGATCTGTTTCTGCAACGCGGGCGCGCGCAGCCACAAGCTGCCAGCGCCTGAAACCTGGAGCCTCACCATGGAACCCTTGGATTTCGTCGTCATTGGCGCGGGCATCGCCGGCGCCAGCGTGGCCTGGCAACTTGCCGAGAAAGGCCGCGTGCTGCTGCTGGAGCGCGAGGCGCAGCCCGGCCACCACACCACCGGGCGCTCGGCCGCGCTCTACATGGAGACCTACGGCACGCCGCGCATCCGTGCGCTCACGCGCGCCAGCCGGGCCTTCCTCGACCAGCCGCCACCGGGTTTTGCCGACAGCCCCATCCTCTCGCCGCGCGGCGTGCTCTACATCGCCGGGCCGGACCAGATGGACCAGCTGGAGGCCACCTGGCAGGAGCTGCACACGCATTCGCCCAGCCTGCGGCGCCTCTCGCCCGCCGAGCTGGTCGAACGCGCGCCCTGCCTGCGCCTGGAGGCGCTGGGCGGGGGCCTCGCCGAATCCGGCGCGGCCGACATCGACGTGAACGCACTGCACCAGGGCTACCTGCACGGCCTGCGAAAGCAGGGCGGCACGGTGCGCATGAACGCCGAGGTCACGGCGCTGTCGCGCGCGGACGGCGTATGGACCGTGCAGCTGCAGGACGGCAGCAGCGTGCAGGCGCGCACCGTGGTGAACGCCGCCGGCGCCTGGGCCGACGTGGTGGGCCAGCTGGCGGGCGCCGCGCCCATCGGCCTGACGCCGTGCCGGCGCACGGCCTTCACCTTCCCCGCGCCCGAGGGCCTGGACCTGCCCAGCCTGCCCGCCATCATCGCCGTGGACGAGAGCTTCTACATCAAGCCCGACGCGCGCCAGCTGCTGGGCTCGCCCGCCAACGCCGACCCGATGCACCCGCACGACGTGGTGCCCGAGGAGATCGACGTGGCCACGGGCATCTGGCACATCAAGCAGATGACCCAGTTGCAGATCCGCCGCCCCTCGCACACCTGGGCCGGGCTGCGCTCCTTCGTGCACGACGGGGACATGGTGATCGGCTGGGACGGCCAGGTCGAAGGTCTGTTCTGGGTGGCCGCGCAGGGCGGCTACGGCATCCAGAGCGCGCCGGGCTACGCCCTGCTGGCCCGCAACCTGCTGCTCGGCGAGCCGCTGGACGCGTCGCTGGTGGCCGAAGGCGTGGATGCCGAGGGGCTGTCGCCCCGGCGATTGCGCTAGCAAATCAGGAGCTGCTTGCGCTTTTTGGCATTGGTTTTCAGAATGAAATTAGTCTGAAATCCAATATCCACGTGCGCTGCCAGCTCCTGTTTTTGATGGATCTTCAGGGTAAGGGGATCGCCGCCTGCAACAGGTTGCGCGTGCGCTGCGCCTCGTGCCGCGCGGCGGCGGCGAAGTCTTCGCCGTTGCTCGCATAGAGGATGGCACGCGAGGAGTTGACGATGATCGGCCCGTCCTGCCGCCAGCCCGCGCGCACCGTGGCGGCGGCGTCGCCGCCCTGGGCACCCACGCCGGGGATGAGCAGCGGCACCTGCGGCGCGATGGCGCGCACGCGCTCGATTTCGGCCGGGTAGGTGGCGCCCACCACGAGGCCGAGCTGGCCGTTCTTGTTCCACGGCCCCTGCGCCAGCCGCGCGATGTGCTCGTACAGCAGGGGCTGGCCTTCCACGCTGGCCAGGCGCTGGTTCTGGAAGTCGTCGCCGCCGGGGTTGGAGGTGCGGCACAGCAGGAAGGCGCCCTTGCCGGGGTACTGCAGGTAGGGCTCGACCGAATCAAAACCCATGAACGGCGAGAGCGTGACCGCGTCGGCGCCGTAGCGCTCGAAGGCCTCGCGCGCGTACTGCTCGGCCGTGGAGCCGATGTCGCCGCGCTTGGCGTCCAGGATCACAGGCACATGCGGCGCGTTGGCGCGCATGTGCTGCATCAGGCGCTCGAGCTGGTCCTCGGCGCCGTGGGCGGCGAAGTAGGCGATCTGCGGTTTGAAGGCGCACACCAGGTCGGCCGTGGCGTCCACGATGGCGGCACAGAAGTCGTAAATGCGGCGCACATCACCCTGCATACCCGCAGGAAAGCGCGTGGGTTCGGGGTCCAGGCCCACGCACAGCATGGACTGGTTGCGGGTGGCCGCATCGCGCAGCATGTCGAGGAAGGTCATGGGGGGATTTTATGCAGAGCGCTCCAACTTGAACACCGCCGTTCCTGCCCGTGCATTGGGCAGAAAGCGCACGGCCTCGCCATCCTGGAGGCCGAAGGCGTCGAGGATGCGCAGATCGTTCTTGTGTGCCAGTGCCTCAAAGTCCTTGTAGGTGCCCACGCGGATGTTGGGTGTGTCGTACCACTGGTAGGGCAGGCGGCGCGTGACGGGCATGCGCCCGCGCAGCACCGACAGGCGGTTGGGCCAGTGCGCGAAGTTGGGGAAGGCCACGATGCCCGTGCGCCCCACGCGCGCAGTTTCACGCAGCATGACCTCGGCGTTGCGCAGGTGCTGCAGGGTGTCGATCTGCAGCACCACGTCGAACGAGGCGTCGCCAAACATGGCCAGGCCCTCGTCGAGGTTGAGCTGGATGACGTTCACGCCCCGGCGCACGCAGGCCAGCACGTTGGCGTCGGCGTTCTCGATGCCATAGCCGCTGCAGCCGCGTTCGCGCTGCAGGTAGTCGAGCATGCTGCCGTCGCCGCAGCCGAGGTCGAGCACGCGCGAGCCTTCGGGCACAAGCCGCGCCAGGGCTTCCATGGTGGCCTTCTCGGTCATGCCAGCTCCTTTGCAATGCTATCGAAATAGGTGCTTACGACGCCCATATAACGGGCGTCATCGAGCAAAAAGGCATCGTGCCCGTGGGGGGCATCGATCTCGGCGTAGCTCACGCTGCGGCGGTTGTCGAGCAGGGCCTTGACGATCTCGCGCGAGCGCTTGGGCGAAAAGCGCCAGTCGGTGGTGAAGCTGACCAGCAGGAACTTCGCCGTGGCGCGCGCCAGGGCCTGGGTGAGGTTGCCGGCGTGCGCGCGCGCGGGGTCAAAGTAGTCGAGCGCGCGGGTGATCAAAAGGTAGGTGTTGGCGTCGAAGTATTCGCTGAACTTGTCGCCCTGGTAGCGCAGGTAGCTCTCGATCTGGAATTCGATGTCCTGGGTGCTGTACTTGAGGTCGATACCTTCGCGCAGCTGGCGTCCGAACTTCTCGTTCATCACGTCGTCGCTCAGGTACGTGATGTGGCCGATCATGCGGGCGATGCGCAGGCCGCGCTTGGGGACCACGCCATGCCGGTAGAAGTGGCCGCCATGGAAATCGGGGTCGGTGACGATGGCGCGGCGCGCCACCTCGTTGAAGGCGATGTTCTCGGCCGTGAGATTGGGTGCGCTGGCCACGACCACGGCATGGCGCACGCGTTCGGGGTACTGCAGCGTCCAGCTCAGGGCCTGCATGCCGCCCAGGCTACCGCCCAGCACGGCGGCGAGTTGCGTGATGCCCAGGCGGTCAAGCAGGCGGGCCTGGGCGTGGACCCAGTCTTCCACCGTGACCACGGGGAAGTCGGCGCCGTAGACCTCGCCGGTGTCGGGGTGCAGGTGCATGGGGCCGGTGGAGCCGAAGCACGAGCCCAGGTTGTTCACGCCGATGACAAAGAAGCGGTTGGTGTCCACCGGCTTGCCCGGCCCGATCATGTTGTCCCACCAGCCCTCGCTCTTGTCCTGGCCTTCGTACCTACCCGCGACATGGTGCGAGGCGTTGAGCGCGTGGCACACGAGCACGGCATTGGAGCGATCGGCGTTGAGCTGGCCGTAGGTCTCGAAGGCGAGGTGGTAGTCGCGGATGGAAGCGCCGCTCTGCAGCGGCAGCGCATCCGTGAAGTGCATCGACTGGGGCGTGGCAATGAACGACATAAAAAAACCCGGTAACGCTAAAAACGGTACCGGGTCGGCTGTCGGACGGTCTTTAGCAGAATTTATTAAGCGCCCGCAAGCTGTGGCAAATCGGCGCGTCAGGCAACTATAGCAAAACCGGCGGGTTCAGACGGGTACCCACAATGCCAAAACGCCCAACACCAGGAAGATCGCGGCCGACACCATGTGCACCGTGCGCAGCGGAATGCGCCGCGTGATACGGTCGCCCAGCCAGACCACCGGCGCGTTGGCCAGCATCATGCCCAGCGTGGTGCCGGCCACCACCCACAGCCAGGCGCTGTACTGCGCGGCCAGCATGACGGTGGCGATCTGCGTCTTGTCGCCCATTTCGGCCAGGAAGAACGCCACCAGCGTGGTGCCGAACACGCCCCAGCGCGGGCCTTCGGCGGTGTCGCCGTCTTCGAGCTTGTCGGGAATCAGCATCCACACCGCCATGGCGATGAACGACACGCCCAGCACCCAGCGCAGCACCTGCGGCCCGATCAAGGTGGTGATCCAGGCCCCGGCGGCGCCGGCCAGCGCATGGTTGGCCAGCGTGGCCATGAGGATGCCCCACACGATGGGCCAGGGCTTGCGAAAGCGCGCGGCCAGCACAAGGGCGAGCAACTGGGTCTTGTCGCCCATTTCGGCCAGGGCAACGATGGAGGTGGAGACGAAAAAGGCTTCCATGGCGGGGATTTCGGTGTTCTGGCCGGACGGTGGTGCGAATGCATCGACCGCACCCCGGCTCCGGCTCAATGGACGGTGTGCGGTCAATGGTCTCGCCCATCCGTGGATTGCAGATGCCATGGGGCGTGAGGCCCCAAGTGTGTTGACATCCGCTCCCTGGCACTGGCTGCCAGGGCCGGCTACTCCCCAAAGACCGCCACATTGTAGCCAGTGGGCGCCGCCGGCAGCCGCCCGGGAAGGTCAGGCAACGCCGGTCCATGAACGCTCCAGACCGGTGGTTGCAAAAATAAAAATCTGCTTTGCTTGAATTTGATTGATAATGGCCTGGCTTTTTCGCTTTGCGGAAAGGCAGTGAGTCAGCGGTGAATGGTCAGTATGCGTCTTTGAAGTCGTCACAGGT
>Ga0156178_141_pt1 | contig 85506 bp, 72 predicted proteins | sample RifCSPlowO2_12_FD_107831 | JGI IMG/M metagenome (GOLD analysis project Ga0156178, IMG submission 107831) | Burkholderiales bacterium RIFCSPLOWO2_12_FULL_65_40 | reverse complement strand
CTTTCCATCAGCACCGCAAGCAGCACTTCCGTTCAGCGAAGCCTTGCATTGTACATCGAATTTCTACCCGATTCACAACAAAGACCGAAGATTTTTTACCTCGCTTTTCTCAACCCACCCGGCCAGGCTCTTCAACCCCCAACCAAGCTTGGCACAAACATTCCGAAAGAACCTCTGTGCAGCGAAGCCTTCGACTATAGCACAGGTTTGGAGGGGCAAGCAACATTCTTCAACCGACTGACACATTCACTGCGGACTCAAGGGCATCGATGAACAGGGCCGGTACATCGCAGCCCGTCTGCTGCTGGATTTCCTGGAAGCAGGTAGGGCTGGTGACATTGATCTCGGTGACGCAGTCACCGATGACATCCACCCCGGCCAGCAGCAGGCCCCGGCTTTGCAGGATGGGGCCGAGCGCGTGGGCAATTTCAAAGTCGCGCTCCGAAAGGGGCCGGGCCACGCCTTTGCCGCCCGCTGCCAGGTTGCCGCGCACTTCACTGCCTTGCGGGATGCGCGCCAGGCAGAAAGGCACGGGCTTGCCACCGATGATGAGAACACGCTTGTCGCCCTCGGCGATTTCCGGCAGAAACTTCTGCACCATCAGGCTCTGGGCGCCGCCCCGGTTCAGGGTTTCAGTGATGCTGCCCAGATTCAGGCCGTCAGGACCGACACGAAAGATGCCCATGCCGCCCATGCCGTCGAGCGGCTTGAGGATGATGTCGCGGTGCTCGGCGTGGAAGCGCTGGATGTCGCGCGCATCGCGCGTGACGAGCGTGGGGCCGATGAACTGCGGGAATTCCATGATGGCGAGCTTTTCCGGGTGGTCACGCAGGGCACGGGGCTTGTTGAAGACCCGGGCACCATCGCGCTCGGCCTGCTCCAGCAGGTGCGTGGCATAGAAGTACTCGCTGTCGAACGGCGGGTCCTTGCGCATGAGCACGGCGTCGAAACCGGCCAACGCCACGGCGCGCTCCTGGCGCACGCTGAACCAGCCGTCGGCGTGGCCGGTCAGCACGATGTCGCGCACATGCGCCATCACCGGGCCGCCACGCTCCCACATCACATCCTGGGGCTCGCACGCGGCGATCGTGTGGCCGCGCCGCTGCGCCTCGCGCATCATGGCAAAGGTGGTGTCCTTGGTGGTCTTGAAGGATTCCAGCGGGTCGGCGATGAACAGCAGTTGCATGGTGTGAGCTCAGATAAAGAGGGAACCGGTGGTCGAATCAGTGGCGCCGGGCAGCGGGGCGTCTGGCGTACTGTTGCACAAACAGCGCCAGGCTGCCGGCCACCACGCCCCAGAAGGCCGAGCCCACGCCGGCGATCACCACGCCGCTGAGCGTGACGAGGAAGGTGATCAAGGCCGCCTCGCGGTGGCCTTCGTCACGCAGCGCCACCGACAGGCCGTTGCCGATGGTGCCCAGCAGTGCCAGCCCGGCGATGGCCACCACCAACTCCTTGGGGAAGGCTGTGAGCAGGCCCGTGACCACGGCGCCGAAGATGCCGATGACGACGTAGATCGCGCCGCACGATACCGCCGCCGTGTAGCGCCGCTCCGGATTCTCATGGGCTTCCGGCCCCATGCAGATGGCGGCCGTGATGGCGCTGAAATTGAGCGCAAAGGCCCCGAACGGCGCCAGCACCAGTGTGGCCAGGCCCGTGAGCGTGATGAGTCCGGACACCGGCATCTGGTACCCCGTGGCGCGCATCACCGCCACGCCGGGCAGATTCTGCGAGGCCATGGTGACGACAAACAGCGGCAGCGCCAGGCTCACCAGGGCACTCCAGGTGAATTGCGGCATGGTGAACTGCGGCGTCGCCAGCTCAAAGGCCACGGCCGACCAGGCCATCTGGCCACGGACTGCCACATACAGAATGGCCACGGCCAGCGTGCACACCACGGCATAGCGCGGCAGAAAGCGGCGCGCCAGCAGATAACTGCCGAGCATCAGCAGCACCAGCGGCAACGCCGTCTGCGCGGCAGCGAACGCCTGCAGGCCGAAGCGTGCCAGCACGCCGGCCAGCAGGGCCGAGGCAATTTCCATGGGAATGCGGCCCATGATGCGCTCGAACCAGCCCGTGACACCGGCCAGGGTGATGAGCGCCGCGCAGACCATGAAGGCGCCCACGGCCTCGGCCATGCTGAAGCCCCCGGCCAGCCCGGCCGTGGCCAGCACGGCCGCACCCGGCGTGGACCACGCCACCATGACCGGCTTGCGCAGCCACAGCGAGGGCAGCATCGAGCACAGGCCCATGCCCAGGCCCAGCGCCCACATCCAGGACGTGATCTGCGCCGGCGTGGCCTGGAAGGCCTGCGCCGCCTGGAACACGATGGCCACGGAACTGGTGAAGCCCACCAGCACGGCGACGAAGCCAGCGGTGAAAGCCGAAAGGCTCAGGTCTTTGAAAAACGGCATGGTCAGATTCTGGCACTGGCGCACAGCGAACCGGCGGGCCCGGGCGCAGTGGCGCAGTTGCTATCGTAAGAATAGCTGCTTGCGCTTATCCACAAAGCGCCAGAGGCCAAAAAGACTTGAAGTCTGAGAAATGGCCGCCCAGCGCCTACAACTCGATCTTCGAGCCCAGCTCCACCACCGCATTGTTGGGCAGGTGCAGAAAATCGGCGGCTGCACTGGCGTTGCGGTGCATCTGGGCGAACAGCTTCTCACGCCAGGGCGCCATGCCACCGCCCATCGAGGGGATGACGGTGTCGCGCGACAGGAAGTAGCTGGTGGTCATGGGCTCCACATCACAGCCGTGCCCGCGCAGCAACTGCAGGGCGCGCGGCACATCGGGGTCGTTCTTGAAGCCGTAATGGATCACCACCTGCCAGCAGTCGTGTCCCAGCGGTTCAATCTGCAGACGGCGGTCGAGACCGATCCAGGGCACCTCATGGTTGTGCACGGTCACAAACAGGTTCTGGGCATGCAGCACCTTGTTGTGCTTGAGGTTGTGCAGCAGTGCATTGGGAACGACCCCTGTCTCGGCGCTCAGAAACACGGCGGTACCTTCCACACGCGTGGGCGGGCTGACAAAGACGGCCTCCAGAAAGGAACCCAGATCGATGGCATCGGAACGCAACTTGTCGTTGAGCAGCGAGCGCCCCCTCTTCCAGGTCATCATCAGCGTGAAAACGGCGCCGCCGATCAGCAGCGGGAACCACCCGCCCTGAAACAGCTTGAGCAGGTTGGAGCTGAAAAAGGCCAGATCGATGGCGAAGAAGCAGCCGGTGGCTCCCAGGCACAGCGCCAGCGGGTAACGCCAGCCATAGCGCAGCACAAAAAACGTCAGCACCGTCGTGATCAGCATGTCCAGGGTCACCGCGATGCCGTAGGCGGCCGCCAGATTGCTGGAGGAGCGGAACATGACCACCGCGAGCACGATGGCCACGAACAGGCCCCAGTTGACGAAGGGAATGTAGATCTGCCCGGTGTCACGCACGCTGGTGTGCAGGATGTTCAGACGCGGCAGGTAGCCGAGCTGGATGACCTGCTTGGTCACGCTGAAGGCACCGGTGATCAAAGCCTGCGATGCGATCACCGTGGCCATGGTCGCCAACCCCACCAGAGGCAGCAGCGCCCATGCGGGCGCCATCATGTAGAAGGGGTTTTTGACGGCGTCCGGGTTGGCCAGCAACAGTGCGCCTTGACCGAAATAGTTCAGCACCAGCGCCGGCATGACCACCGCAAACCAGGCGATGCGGATAGGCCGCTTGCCAAAGTGTCCCAGGTCGGCATACAAGGCCTCGGCCCCGGTCACGCACAGCACCACGGCGCCCAGGATGATGAAGCTCGTGCCCGGCTGGTGCAGCATGAACCCCAGCGCGTGGTGCGGGCTCAGGGCCCAAAGGATTTCCGGATGGCCCACGATGTGCGACATCCCGAGCACCGCAATGGACGCCATCCAGACCAGGGTGATCGGTCCGAAAAACCGCCCAATGCCGCCCGTGCCGCGTTTTTGCACGACGAACAGGCAGAACAGCACCAGCAAGGTGAGGGGGATGACCCCCTGCTTGAAATGGGGCGACACCACCTCCAGGCCTTCCACGGCCGACAGCACCGAGATGGCCGGAGTGATGACCCCGTCGCCATAGAACAGCGACGTGCCAAAAATGCCCATGGCGAGCAGTATGTTGCGCAGGTGGGGTTTGTCTTTGACGGCCTGCGAGGCCAGCGCCAGCATGGCCACGAGGCCACCCTCGCCGTTGTTGTCGGCCCGCAGCACCAGCACCACGTACTTGAGCGAGACGATGACCGTGAGCGTCCAGAAAAGGATGGACAGGATGCCGTAGATGTTGGCCTGCGTGAAAGGCACGTGGCCCGAGCCAAACACCTCTTTGAGGGCATACAGCACGCTGGTGCCGATATCACCGTAAACGACACCGATGGCCGCCAGGGTGAGCGCGGCCGAGGAGGATTTTGTGGGGTGCACTGCATGCCCTGGCGAACGGATGGGAACCGCCCGTCAGGATTCCATAGTCCTGGGAGAGCGTATTCTGCGCCTGCCCCGGGCCGGCCGCAGCACGCCACGCGCCGCCCCGGGATGGAAATTCTGCGATTGTTGCGCCGCAGCAACTGCCCCGGCGGCAGAGGGATGGTCAGTCGTAGATTTCGGCGTCGGGGTTGGTCGCTTCCAGCTCGTAGCTGGCCGCGAGCATGGCCAGGCGGCCGATCACACCATACATATAGAAGCGGTTGGGCGCACTGGCTCCCGGGCGGGCACCCAGCTGGGGCAGGTGATGGCTTTGCTCAAACGCCAGCGGAACGAAGCCGGCGCCCGGTGCGTTCAGGTTTTCGTCCACGCCCCGCTCGGCGTGAATGCGGTAGAAGCCGCCCACCACATAACGGTCCATCATGTAGACCACGGGCTCGGCCACCGCATCGTGCATACGCTCCTGGGTCAGCACGCCTTCCTGGATGATGACGTCGTGCACGGGCTGCCCGTCTTTCGCCACGGCCATCTTGTTCTTCGTCTTGCGGTTGAGCGCCTGCAAATCTTTGGCGTCATGCACCGTCATGATGCCCATGCCATAGGTGCCGTTGTCCGCCTTCACAACCACGAACGGCTTCTCGTGGATGCCGTACTCCTTGTACTTGCGCCGGATCTTGGCCAGCAGTGCATCCACATTCGTCTGCACGCACTCCAGCCCAGTTTCCTGCGAAAAATCCACCATTCCGCATTTGCCGAACATCGGGTTGATGAGCCAGGGGTCGATCCCCAGCAGCTTGCCAAAACGCTTGGACACCTCTTCGTAGCTGCGGAAATGGTTGCTCTTGCGGCGCACCGTCCAGCCTGCATGCAGCGGCGGCAGCAGGTATTGCTCGTGCAGGTCTTCCAAGATGCCCGGCGCGCCGGCCGACAGGTCGTTGTTCAGCAGAATGGTGCAGGGGTCGAAGTTTTTCAGCCCGATGCGCCCGCGCGTGCGCACCACCGGCTCCAGGGTGATGGCGTCACCGCCCGGCAGCTCGATCACCGTGTTCTTCTTCACATCGGCACTGATGGAGCCCACGCGCACATTCAGCCCGGCCATGTTGAAGATGCGCTGCAACTGCACCAGATTGCTCAGGTAGTGGACGTTGCGCGTGTGGTTCTCGGGAATGATGAGCAGGTTGCGCGCCTCGGGGCAGATCTTCTCGATCGCGGCCATGGCGGCCTGCACCGCCAGCGGCAGCATCTCGGGCGTGAGGTTGTTCCAGCCGCCGGGAAACAGGTTGGTATCGACCGGCGCGAGCTTGAACCCGGCGTTGCGGATGTCCACCGAGGTGTAGAACGGCGGCGTGTGCTCCATCCATTCCAGCCGGAACCACCGCTCGGTGGCCGGCATGGAGTCGATGATGCGCTGTTCAAGCTCGTTGATGGGCCCGGTGAGGGCCGTGATGAGGTGCGGAACCATGGCTGCCTTGAATGACGGGTCCGGACAATTGTAGGGACTTGCGCGGTGCCTCCCGCGACTTTTCAGTCGCCCGGTCGGGTCTCAGCGCCGCCAGAACGCCGGCGTGAGCAGGGCCATGACGCTGAGAAACTCCAGCCGGCCCAGCAGCATGGCCAGTGTGCACACCCAGATCTGGAAATCGGTCAGCACGGCATAGTTGGACGCGGGCCCGACCAGACCGAGCCCCGGCCCCATGCAGTTGACGCTGGCCAGCACGGCCGAAAACGCCGTCACCGGGTCCAGATCGGTCAGCAGCAGCAACATGCTCAGCCCGATGACGGTGCCGCCATACACCAGCATGAACGCCAGCACGGAGAAGATCACGCGGTTGTCCACCACCGACTCGCCCAGGCGCACCGGCTGCACGGCGCGGGGGTGCACCAGGCGCGTCATCTCGCGGCGCGCCTGCTTGACCAGAATCAGCACGCGCACCATCTTGATGCCGCAGCCCGTCGATCCCGCGCTGGTGGCCACCCCCGACAGCAGCAGCATGAACACGGGCGCGAACACCGGCCAGCCGATGTAGTCCACCGTGGAGAACCCTGTCGTGGTGGCAATCGACACCACGTTGAACATGCCGTAGCGCAGGGCATCGAGCGGCGCGTACACCCCCTTGAACCACAGCAACAACGAGACAAAAAGCCCGCCCCCGGCCAGCACCGAGAGCGTGGCGCGCATCTCCGGGTCGCGCCAGAAACCACCCCAGTGCCCCTTGCGCAGCGCCACAAAGTACAGGGCAAAGTTGCAACTGGCGGCGAACATGAAGACCAGAGCCACGGTTTCAAGCAGGGGCGACTGAAAGTGGCCAAAGCTGGCGTCGTACGACGAAAGCCCCCCCAGGCTGACCGTGGTGAACATGTGCATGAGCGCATCGAGCGGCTGCATGCCCCCCAGCCAGTAGGCCAGCGCGCAGGCCGTGGAAAAGAAGGCGTACACGCCCCACAGGCCCTTCGCCGTGCCGGTCATGCGCGGCGTGAGCTTGGCGTCCTTGACCGGTCCGGCCGCCTCGGCCTTGAAGAGCTGGCTGCCGCCCACCCCCAGCATGGGAAGCACTGCCACCGCCAGAATCAGGATGCCCATGCCGCCCACCCACTGCAGGAAGGTGCGCCACACATTCACCGACACCGGCAGCGCATCGAGCCCGCTGAGCACGGTGGAGCCGGTGGTGGTGAGCCCTGACACTGCCTCGAAGTAGGCATGGGTGAAAGAGAGTGGGCGCCCGATCTGCTGCATGGCCAGCATCAGCGGCAACGCAGAAAACAGGGGCAGCAACGCCCACACCAGGGTGACCAGCATGACGCCGTGGCGCGGCTGCAACTCGCGGGTGTGCTTGCGCAGGCCCCACCAGAACAGCGCACCGACGACGAGCGCGACCCCCATGGCGGTCGGATAGACCCGCCAGACGCCGTCGTCCTGGAACCAGGAAACCCCCATCGGCAGCCCCATGGCCAGCGCGAACACCATGATCAGGATGCCCAGCACACGCAGAACGGGAAACATGTCCACCATGGCGGTCTCGCGGGGGGCTTGTCAGAAAAACGTGGCGCTGACGCGGAACAGCTTTTCCACATCGAGCACCAGCCGCTTGTGCGGCAGGAAGAACACCACATGGTCGTTGCTCTCGATCACGGTGGTGCTGTGCGGAATGATGACCTCGGGCTCACGCAGTGGCTCGGTGGCGTCGTCGCCCTCGCACGGCAGGCCGCGCACGATCAGGCCCATGTGCACATCGTGCGGCAGATGCAGTTCACTGACCTTGCGGCCCACCACGCGCGAGCTCTTGCGGTCGCCCCGGGCCACGATCTCCAGCGCCTCGGCCACGCCCCGGCGCAGGCTGTGCACGGCCTGCACGTCGCCCCGGCGCACATAGGCCAGCAGTTCGCCCAGCATGGCCTGCGCGGGCGACAGCGCAATGTCGATCTGCGTGCCGTGCATCAGGTCGGCATAGCTGCGCCGGTTGATCAGCGCCAGCACGCGGCGCGCACCCATGCGCTTGGCCAGCAGACAGGACATGATGTTGTCCTCGTCGTCATCGGTCAGCGCCAGGAAGAGATCGACCTCCTCCACGCTCTCGTCGGTCAGAAGGTCTTCGTCGGTGGTGTCGCCATGCAGCACCAGCACCTCTGAGGGCAGCACCGAGGCCAGTTCGACGCAGCGCCCGGCGTCTTCCTCGATGATCTTGATGTGAAAGCGTCCCGCCTCCTTGCCCAGCTGGCGCGCCAGCCGCAGCCCGACGCGGCCGCCGCCTGCAATCATAATGCGGCGCACGGGCCGCACGGGCTGCTCGCCCCGGCGGTGCAGGGCCGACAGCACCTCGGCGATGTGCTCGTGGGCCGCCAGCACGAAGACTTCGTCCCCGGGCACCACGCGGGTGGCGCCGTCACAGGCCACAAAACGGTCAGGCTCATCCTGGAAGCGCCGGTAAATGGCCACCACCCGCATGTCCACGCTGGGCAGCAACTCGCGCAGCTCGCTGATCGAATGGTTGACCAGCAGGGCCCCCGCCCTCGCGCGCACCGCCACCAGGCAGGCGCGGCCGCCGGCGAAATGGCGCACCTGCATCGCCTCGGGGTATTCGACGAGCTTGGTGATATAGCGCGTGATCGACTCTTCGGGGCAGATGACGCGATCGACCCCAAAGCCCTCCGGCCCCATGAGCAGTTCCTCGTCCTGAAAACCCGAGGAGCGCACCCGCGCGATGCGCGTGGGAATGTTGAAGAGGCGCTGCGCGATCTTGCAGCACACCAGGTTGGTTTCATCCTGGGCGGCACAGGCGATGAGCAGGTCGGTGTCGCGGGCACCGGCCTCGGCCAGCACGGCCGGTTCAATGCCGCTGCCCACCACGCCGCGCAGGTCAAAGCGTGATTCGAGATCGCGCAGGCGCTGCGCATTGGTGTCGATGACGGTGATGTCGTTGCGCTCGGACACCAGGCTGTCCGCCACACTTTCGCCCACGCGGCCTGCGCCAAGAATGATGATTTTCACAGTGGCATGATCGGTTCGGGCCCGTGGCGCGTCAATGGGCGCATGCCCGCGTGCGCGCCAGGGGCTCAGGTGCGCACTTCGCCCTCGCCCAGCACCACGTACTTGAGCGAAGTGAGGCCCTCGATACCCACCGGGCCGCGCGCATGGAACTTGTCGGTGCTGATGCCGATCTCGGCGCCCAGCCCGTACTCGAAGCCGTCGGCAAAGCGCGTACTGGCATTCACCATCACGCTGCTGGAATCGACCTCGCGCAAAAAGCGCTGGGCATGCATGTGGTTGGTGGTGAGGATGGCCTCGGTGTGGTGACTGGAATAGCGGTTGATATGGGCAATGGCCTCGTCCAGCCCCGCCACCACCTTGACGCTGATGACGGGTGCGAGGTATTCCTCGGACCAGTCTGCTTCCGTGGCGTCCACCAGTTTCGCTCCTGATACCGTAGCTAACAGCGCCCTGCTTTCGGCGCAAACCCGCATTTCGACCCCTTTTTCGGAAAACACGGCACCGATGCGCGGCAGGAACACGCTGGCCACGCCGCGCGCCACCAGCAGGCTCTCGCTGGCATTGCAGGGGCTGTATTTCTGCGTTTTGGCGTTATCCGTCACGCGCACGGCCATGTCGAGGTCGCAGGGGTCGTCCACGTAGGTGTGGCAATTGCCGTCCAGGTGCTTGATGACGGGCACCTTGGCTTCGCGGCTGATGCGTTCGATCAGGCCTTTGCCGCCGCGCGGAATGATCACGTCCACGTACTCGGGCATGGCAATCAGGTGGCCCACGGCCTCGCGGTCGGTGGTCTGCACCAGCTGAACGGCGTCCTGCGGCAGGCCGGCCTCCTGCAGCGCCTGCTGCACCAGCCTGGCCAGCGCCTTGTTCGAGTCGATGGCCTCGGAGCCCCCCCGCAGGATGCAGGCATTGCCGCTCTTGATGGAGAGGCTGGCGGCCTCGATGGTCACGTTCGGGCGGCTCTCGAAGATCATGCCGAACACGCCGATCGGCACGCGCATCTGGCCCACGCGGATGCCGCTGGGCTGCTGTTTCATGCCGATGATCTCGCCAATGATGTCGGGCATGGCGGCGAGCTGCTCGCAGCCGATGGCGCAGGTCTCCAGCACCTTGGGACTGAGCTTGAGCCGGTCCACCAGGGGCTCGGCCAGGCCCGCGGCGCGGGCGCGCTCCAGGTCGCGCGCGTTGTCCCCCTGCAGCGCTTCGGTCTGCTCGCGCAGCAGGCGCGCCAGCGCCCGCAGCGCTTTGTTTTTGATAGCTGCTGGCGCTTTAGCCATCAGCGCGGAAGCCGTTTTTGCCTGTAAACCGAGGGTGAGCGTGGTTTCAGCCACATTGAGCGCGTTCATGGGGGGATTTTGCCGCAGTTGTGCGCCGGGCGCCGGGCTGCGCTGTAATCGCCGCCAGACTGGAGCCCTGCCATGCCCGAACATTCCCACCCCACCACCCAGCTCGCCGCCTTGCAGGCCGCCCTGACGGCCCACAGCCAGGGGAGCCTGGGCGCCGCGGCCTTCGGCACCCAGGCCCGGGCCCAGAAAGAATTGCTGGCCGCCTTGCCGCCACGCTATGGCGAGGTGCTGCTGAACCTGCTGGACCGGCTGGAAGCCAGCGCGCTGTTCACCGAGGAAAGCTGCTCCTTCAGCCGCAGCAGCCTGCTGGACCACCTGCAAGCCTGGGTGGACAAGGCGGGCGCCTCGCTCCAGGTCGCCCAGTAGCTATCTAAACAGTAGCTGCAGGCGCTTTCCAGTCAAGGAATGGGGCCTGATTTGCCTTCACATCCCGGGGCAGTCCATGATGGACGGACGTTCCGGGCCGGTGGCCGCTCCCGCTCCCAGGCCGCGCGGCCCGAAGCACTACAGCACAAGGCGTGCTTGTCCGACACCCGCGTGCACGCGCCGCTCCTAGCATGAGGGCTTCCCCCACCTACCGGAGCCCCCCATGAGCGTCGCCAAAGTCATTGAAGTCAGTGCCACCAGCAAAACCAGTTTCGAGGATGCCATCAACCAGGGCATTGCCCGCGCCTGCGACACCATCGCCAACGTGCGCGGTGCGTGGATCAAGGAACAGAAGGTGTCCATCGAGAACGGTCGCATTTCCGGCTACCGGGTGAACATGCAGGTCACCTTCGTCCTCGACGAAAAATAAGCCCCCTGCCGCGCGTAAGCGCCGTCTGGCTCCGCCCTAACTGCGCCGAGGCGCCCCCGCGCAGACGCGCCCCAGCTGGAAAGCCAGCCGCTGCAGCGCCTGCCAGGGGCCGGCAGGCCAATCGGGCACCTTCAGGCCCTTGACGATGCCATCGACCACATGGGCGGACTGCAGCAGGCGGTCTGCGCTGGCGTCGGTCAGGCGCGGCAGGATGCGCTCGTACAGGCGCTCCTTCACGCCCCAGACGCGGTTCTCGCGCAGTGCCATGGGCAGAGGCTTTCCCGCGTTCATGGCCTCTTTCACGCGCTTCAAGGCGCGGATGTCTTCGGACAGCGCCCAGTGCACCAGCACGGGCGCTTCGCCTTCGGCCTCCAGGCCGTCGAGCATGCGCTGCACGCGCAGCACCTGGCCGCCCAGCACCGCCTCGGAGAGTTTGAACACGTCGTAGCGCGCCACGTTGAGCACGGCGGCCTCGACCTGCGCCCAGCACAGCTCGCCCGGAGGGTGCAGCAGGCCCAGTTTTTGAATTTCCTGGTGCGCCGCCAGCAGGTTGCCCTCCACCCGGTCGGCAAAGAACTGCAGCGTGCGCTGGCCCTCCTCGCCCGCCGCCACGCGCTGGCCCTGCGCGCCCAGGCGCTGGGCGATCCACTGCGGGAGCTGGGCGCGCTCGATGGGGTCGATCTGCACGGCCACGCCCGCACCTTCGAGGGCGGTGAACCAGCCGCTGGTCTTGGTGGCCTTGTCCAGGCGCGGCAGTTGCACCAGTGTGAGCGTGCTGTCGTTGCCGCGCGCGCTGGTCGCCACCTGCTGCAGCGCCACGCTGCCGTCCTTGCCGGGCTTGCCCGAGGGGATGCGGATCTCGATGATCTGCCGGTCGGCAAACAGGCTCAAACTGCCACCCGCCGCCAGCACCGCGCTCCAGTCGAAATGCGCCCCCGCCACGGTGAAGCTGCTGCGCTCGGAGTAGCCCTGGGCGCGCGCCGCCGCCCGAATGGCGTCGGCCGCCTCCTGCTGCAGCAGGGGCTCGTCGCCATACAGCACATAGAGCGGCGCGAGGCCACGTTGCAGCTGTGCGGGGATCTGGGCCAGGGCGACTTGCATGTCCGGCAGTGTATCGCCGCGCCTCCCCGGGGTATCGAATTGAACAAATCGCCATTTATTGATAACGATCTGCTCTACAAGCTGCATAAATTGCGCAGATTTCTCACTTTTCTTTGGCTGTGCCCCTGCGGAGAATTCTTCCCAGAACAGACAAAGGAGATGGTCATGGTGAATTACCTGGGCGTGAACAGCGTGCGCGAACTGGTGCGGCAGGTGGGGCTGGCCCGCTTCCTGCAGCAACTGGTGGACGCCATGGACAGCGATTACCGCCGCTGGGAGCAGTTCGACAAGTCGGCGCGGCACGCCATCCATTCGCCCGTGGGCGTGATCGAGCTCATGCCCACCAGCGATGGGCGCCTGTACTGCTTCAAGTATGTCAACGGCCACCCCAAGAACACCGCCGAGGGGCTGCTCACCGTGACTGCCTTTGGCGTGCTGGCCGATGTGGACACCGGCTACCCGCTGCTGGTGTCCGAGCTGACGCTCACCACCGCGCTGCGCACCGCCGCCATGTCGGTGCTGGCCGCACGCCACCTGGCCCGGCCCGACAGCCGCCGCATGGCGCTGATCGGCAACGGAGCGCAGAGCGAATTCCAGGCGCTGGCCTTTTATCACCTGCTGGGCATCCGCGCGCTGCGCCTTTTTGACACCGACCCCGGCGCCAGCCTCAAGCTGGAGCGCAATCTGGCGCGCCTGGCACTGCCGGGCCTGGTGGTGGAGCGCTGTGCCAGCGTACAAGAGGCCGTGCGCGGCTGCGACATCGTGACCACGGCCACGGCCGACAAGCGCAACGCCACCATATTGCTGCCGGAGATGATTGAGGCGGGCATGCACCTCAACGCCGTGGGCGGCGACTGCCCGGGCAAGACCGAGCTGCACGCCGACATCCTGCGCCGCCCCGACGCGCGCGTGGTGGTGGAGTTCGAGCCGCAGTCGCGCATCGAGGGCGAGATCCAGCAGATGCCGGCAGGCTTTGCCGTGACCGAATTCGCCCAGGTGTTGCGCCGCCAGGCCCCGGGCCGGCGCACGGCGCAGGAGGTGACGGTATTCGACTCCGTGGGTTTCGCGCTGGAAGACTTCTCCGCCCTGCGCACGCTGCACGCGCTGCTGCAACAATACCCGCACCTGGGCACGCCCATCGACCTGATTCCGCAGATGGACAACCCCAAGGACCTGTTCGGCCTGCTGCACACAGCGGCGCCCCAGGCCCGCGCACCGTTGAAACCAGAGGGCCAACCCGCATGACAGACACCCCGCCGGCTCCCGTCATCAGCCTGATCGGCGCCCCCACCGACATCGGCGCGGGCGCGCGCGGCGCCTCCATGGGCCCCGAGGCGCTGCGCGTCGCCGGTTTGCAGGCAGCGCTGGAGGCGCGCGGCCTGCAGGTGGCAGACCGGGGCAACCTCCATGGCCCCGCCAACCCCTGGCTGCCGCCCGTGGACGGCTACCGCCACCTGCCCCAGGTGGTGGAATGGAACCGCGCCGTGTTCGACGCCGTGCGGGACGAACTGCGCCAGGGCCGCCTGCCCATCCTGCTTGGCGGCGACCACAGCCTGGGCCTGGGCAGCATCAGCGCCGTGGCGCGCCACTGCGTGGATACCGGGCGCAAGCTGCGCGTGCTCTGGCTTGACGCGCATGCCGACTTCAACACCAGCGCGCTCACGCCCAGCGGCAACGTGCATGGCATGCCGGTGGCCTGCCTGTGCGGCTTCGGCCCCGAGGCGCTCACGCAGCTCGCGGGCATGCCCGGTGGCGCGCCCGCCCTGCTCCCCGAGCAGATCCGCCAGATCGGCATCCGCAGCGTGGACGCGGGCGAAAAGCGCTTCGTGCACGCGCAGGGGCTGGAGGTGTTCGACATGCGCTTCATCGACGAGGTGGGCATGCGCCAGACCATGCTGCAGGCGCTCGATGGCCTGAACGAGCACACCCACCTGCATGTGAGCTTCGACGTGGACTTCCTCGACCCCGACATCGCCCCCGGCGTGGGCACCACCGTTCCCGGCGGGCCGACCTACCGCGAGGCGCAGCTGTGCATGGAGATGATCGCCGACAGCGGCCGCCTGGCCTCGCTCGACATTGTCGAACTCAACCCGGCGCTCGACGTGCGCAACAAGACGGCACTGCTGGCCGTGGACCTGGTGGAGTCGCTGTTCGGCAAGAGCACGCTGATGCGCAAGGGCGAATCACTTCAAAAATAATAGCTACCGACGCTTTCCCATAAAGCGCCAGAGCCGGATTTCATTTCAAATCTTCTTCACAGCTGCCAGACGGCGCAGCAGCTGCTGGACGATGTCGGTCTGCATGTTGCGGTAGAGCAGCCCTTCCTCGGCCTCCTTGGCCAGGGCGATGGTTTCGCTGTAGCTGATGTCGCGTGTCTGCAGCAGCTCGGTTTCCGGAATCCGCTCGTCGCCCTGCGGCGTGCGCAGGCGAAAGCGCACGCGCAGGCGCAACTGCAGCTCGCGCACCTGGCCCGAGGGCGTCAGCCCCACCACGGCGCGCTCATGCTGCTCCGACAGCAGATCAAGCACCATCTCTGCCGTGGGCAGTGCCGCAGCATCGCGCAGCACGCGCAACGGACCTCCGGCCCCCTCCAGCGTGCGCTGCAGTTCGCGCGCCAGCGGAGAACCCGCAGGGGCGGCGATGTAGAGCGTGCTGAACGCAAATTCCGGCGCCCCCCGCAGGCGAAAGCCGCAGCCCGCCAGCAGGGCCACCGGCGCAAAGGTCAGCAGGGCGCGGCGCTGCATGTTCAGACCACCACGTTGACAAGGCGGCCGGGCACCACCACCACGCGCTTCGGCTGCGCGCCGCCGGAATGCGCCACGAATGCCTCGCTGGCCAGTGCGATGCGCTCGATCTCGGCCTTTTCGGCCGTGGCGGGCACCTGGATGGAGCCCCGCAGCTTGCCGTTGACCTGCAGCACGAGTTCAACCTCGTCCTGCACCAGGGCATGAGGGTCCACCTGCGGCCAGGACGCGTCGAGCAGATCGCCCAGATGGGCGGCGTAGCCCAGTTCGCTCCACAGGCCGTGCGTGATGTGCGGCGTCGCCGGGTACAGGCAGCGCAGCAGAATGCCGAAGCCCTCGATCAGCGCCACCGGGGCACCGGCGCAGTCCATGGCCTTGAAGTCTTCGAGCGCGTTGATCATCTTCATCGCACCCGACACCACCGTGTTGTACTGCATGCGCTGGTAGTCGTAGTCCACCTGCTTGAGCACGCTGTGGATCTCCAGGCGCAGGGCCTTGGCCTCTTTGCCAAATTCCACATCATTCAGGCTTGCAGCACCCACCACACTTGCGTTGACAGCTACGCTGTCCATAGCAGACAGCTTGACGCCGAAGTTCCACACGCGGCGCAGGAAGCGGTAGCTGCCCTCCACGGCCGCGTCGTTCCACTCCAGCGTGGCTTCGGGCGGAGCGGTGAACATGGTGTACAGGCGCGCCGTGTCGGCGCCGTACTTCTCGATCAGGTCCTGCGGATCGACGCCGTTGTTCTTGGACTTGGACATGGTGCCCACGCCCTCGTAGTCGATGGGGGTGCCCACCGGCAAATCCCCCACGGCGTTCTTCAGCCGGGCGCCAATGACTTTGCCACTGTCGTCGAGCACATGCTCGACGTCGTGCGGCCAGAAATACTCCTTGCCGCCCTTCTCGCCCTTGCGCGAGTAGATGTGGTTGAGCACCATGCCCTGCGTGAGCAGCTTGGTGAAAGGCTCATCGACTTTCACCAGACCCAGGTCGCGCATGACCTTGGTCCAGAAACGCGCATACAGCAGGTGCAGGATGGCGTGCTCGATGCCGCCGATGTACTGGTCCATCGGCATCCAGTAGTCGGCGCCGCCAGCCACCATGGCCTCGCTGTTCTTCGGGTCGCAGTAGCGCATGAAGTACCACGAGCTGTCCACGAAGGTGTCCATGGTGTCGGTCTCGCGGCGCGCGGCCTTGCCGCAGCAGGGGCAGACCACCCCGGCGTGGAACACCTCGCTCTTGACCAGCGGATTCCCCGAGCCATCGGGCACCAGGTCCGGCGGCAGCACCACGGGCAGGTCCTTCTCGGGCACGGGCTGCGGGCCGCAGTCCGCGCAGTGGATGATCGGGATCGGCGTGCCCCAGTAGCGCTGGCGCGAAACGCCCCAGTCGCGCAGGCGCCAGGTGGTCTTGAGTTCGCCCAGGCCCTTTTCGCCCAGCGCATGGGCCACGGCGGCCACGGCAGCCTTGTAGGGTAGGCCGCTGAAGCTGTCGGAGTTGACCGTCACGCCACGCTGCTTGTCGGCGTACCAGTCCTGCCACTGGTGGTAGTTGAAGGTTTCGCCATCGACCAGCACCACCTGCTTGATCTCGATGCCGTACTTGAGCGCGAAGGCGAAGTCGCGCTCGTCGTGCGCCGGCACGCCCATCACGGCGCCGTCGCCATAGGACATGAGCACGTAGTTGCCGACCCAGACTTCGACCTTCTCTTCGGTCAGGGGGTGCGTGACGAACAGGCCCGTGGGCACGCCCTTCTTCTCCTGCGTGGCCAGCTCGGCCTCGGTGGTGCCGCCGCTCTTGCATTCTTCAATGAAAGCGGCGAGCTTCGGGTTGCTCCGGGCGGCATGGGCCGCCAGCGGGTGCTCGGGCGCCACGGCGCAGAAGGTCACACCCATGATGGTGTCGGCGCGCGTGGTGAACACATACATCCTGCCGTCGCCGATGAGCTGGCCGTCGTCACCGGCAATGTCGTGCGTGAAGGCAAAGCGCACGCCCTCAGACTTGCCGATCCAGTTCTCTTGCATCAGCTTGACGCGCTCGGGCCAGCCCGGCAGCTTGTCGCCAGTGACGAAGTCGAGCAGCTCTTCGGCGTAGTCGGTGATCTTGAGGTAATAGCCGGGGATTTCGCGCTTTTCCACCGTGGCACCTGTGCGCCAGCCCTTGCCATCGATGACCTGCTCGTTGGCCAGCACGGTCTGGTCCACCGGGTCCCAGTTCACGACCTGGGTCTTGCGGTAGGCGATGCCTTTCTCCAGCATCTTCAGGAACAGCCACTGGTTCCATCGGTAATAGTCGGGGTCGCAGGTGGCGACCTCACGGCTCCAGTCGATAGCCAGCCCCATCGCCTGCATCTGCTTCTTCATGTAGGCGATGTTTTCGTAGGTCCACTTCGCGGGCGGCACGCCGTTCTTCAGCGCCGCGTTCTCGGCCGGCAGGCCAAAGGCGTCCCAGCCCATGGGCATGAGCACGTTGTAGCCACTCATGCGCAACTGGCGCGTGAGCATGTCGTTGATGGTGTAGTTGCGCACATGGCCCATGTGCAGCTTGCCGCTGGGGTAGGGCAGCATGGAGCAGGCGTAGAACTTTTTCTTGCCGGCGTCTTCGGTCACGCGGTAGGCGTCGTTGGCCGTCCAGTGGGCCTGCGCGGCGCGCTCGACCTCGGTGTGTTGGTATTTGTCTTGCATGGAAGCCCGAAAAAAGGTGAAAGCAGCCGCAAACCGCTGCGCTGCCCGGATTTTAGGCGCTGACAGCGCCGGCTCAGCGCGGCGCCACCGGCTCGGCCACGAAGCCGATGCGCTGCAGCCCGGCTGCATGGGCCGCGCCCATGATCTCGACCACCCGGCCATACGGCACGGTGGCGTCGGCCCGCAATTGCACTTCGGTGTCGGGCTGGCTCGCAGCGGTCTCCGCGAGGGCCTGCACCAGCGCACCCTGCGTCAGCGGCTGGTCGTTCAGGAACACCTGCCCGGCCTTGTCCACCACCAGAGTGATCGATTGCGGCGAAGCCCCGGGCACGGCGCCGTCCGCGCGCGGCAGGTCGAGCCGGATGGAGCTGGCCAGCAGCGGCGCGGTGAGGATGAAAATGACCACCAGCACCAGCATCACGTCGACCAGCGGCGTCATGTTGATATCGCTGATGGGCTGGGGGCCGCTGGTGCGCTCAAGTCGTCCAAAAGCCACGGCAGGCCCTCCGCTTCAGGCCGCCTGCGGGGCCGCAGGGGCGGGGTCGAGCAAAAGCTCGCGCAGGTCGAGCGCGAAGCCTTCGAGGTCGGCCTCGATGCGCCCCACGATGCGGCCGAACCAGTTGTAGGCCAGCACGGCCGGAATGGCCACGGCCAGCCCGGCGGCCGTCATGATGAGTGCCTCGCCCACGGGGCCGGCCACCCGGTCGATGCTGATCTGGCCCGCCCCGGCAATGGCCGAGAGCGCGTGGTAGATGCCCCAGACCGTGCCCAGCAGGCCGACAAAGGGGGCCGTGGAGCCCACGGTGGCCAGCAGGACCTGACCGAACTGCAGCTTGCCCAGCACGGCATGCAGGGCGTCGCGCAGCACGCGTGTGAGCTGCTGCCCCCGGCTGCCGGCCTGCGCCAGCGTATCCGTGGCGGGTGCTTGGGCCACGGTATCGGCGGCCACCACCAGCGGCAGCACCATGGCTTCGCGGTCGAACGCTGCCAGGACCTGGCGCGCAGCACCCAAACCGGGCGCCTGCCAGAAGGCCGCCATGCAGCGTGTCACGTCGCTGGCGGCGCGGCGCAGCACCCACACCTTCCAGACAATCACCACCCAGCTCGCCACCGACATCGCCAGCAGGCACAGCGCCGTGCCTTGTGTGACGGCGTCGCCCTGGTACCACCAGTGCAGCGGGTCCATGGCGCGGGCGTCAGTTCAGGCCGAGCACGTCGAACATGTCGAACATGCCGGTGCGGTGCGCGCGCAGGAAGCGCACCGCACGCAGGCTGCCCTGCGCATAGGTGGCGCGGCTCGACGATTTGTGCGTGACTTCGATGCGCTCGCCGGTACCGGCGAACAGCACGGTGTGGTCGCCCACGATGTCGCCGCCCCGGATGGTGGCAAAACCGATGCTCGACGGGTCGCGCTCGCCGGTCACGCCTTCGCGGGCATAGACGGCGCAGTCCTTGAGGTCGCGGCCGAGCGCTCCGGCGATGACTTCACCCATCTTGAGCGCCGTGCCCGAGGGGGCATCGACCTTGTGGCGGTGGTGCGCCTCGATGATTTCGATGTCGTAGCCGGTGGACAGCGCCTTGGCCGCCATCTCCAGCAGTTTGAGGGTGACGTTCACGCCCACGCTCATGTTGGGCGCCATGACGATGGCCGTGCGTTGCGCGTGGGCGGCGATCTCGGCTTTCTGCGCTTCAGTGAAGCCGGTGGTGCCGATGACCGCCTTGACGCCCAGCTCGGCACACACCGCCAGATGGGCCAGCGTGCCCTCGGGACGCGTGAAGTCGATCAGCACATCGGCGTTTTTCAGCCCCTCGCGCAGATCGGCCGTGATCGGCACGCCACTGGCCACGCCGAGAAAGGCGGTGGCATCCGAACCGATGGCGGCGCTCGAGGGAAGGTCGAGGGCCCCGGCAAGAACGCAGTCGTCACTGGCGCGCAGTGCCTCGATCAGCATGCGGCCCATGCGGCCGGAGGCGCCTGCCACGGCCACGCGGCAGGGCGAAGAAGAGGGGGCGGGTGCGGTGGTCCCAGTCATGTCGTTCCTTGTGTGCATGCGGTCCGCCGGCGCGGCCGGGGCCGCGCGGTTTCAGCGGACAGTCGATTCCAGCGGCGGATAGCGATCAGCGGGCGCAGGCGCCACGGGGGCATCGTCCGCCTTGGCCGGCGCCCGTGCCGGATATTTGTCCAGTTGCTCGGGCGTGGCCTCCAGCACCGGCACTTTGCGCTTGCCCTTGCGGGAATCGAGCGAGGCGACGAATTCGCTTTCCGAGGGCATTTCATCGCCCTCGAAGCGCTCCAGCGCATCCCCCTTGAAGAACACCGTGAGCTTGCGCGTTTGCGCATCGACGCCGGGGCGCTTGAGGGTGAAGACATATTCCCAGCGGTCAGCGTGGAACAGGCTGCTGACCAGGGGAGTCCCCAGGATGTCGCGCACCTGCTGGCGCCCCATGCCGGCCTGCAAGGCCTCCACCTGCTCGCGCGAGACAAAATTGCCCTGCACGACGTCCACCTTGTAGGGCGTGACCACGCTGGCCAGTCGGGTGCTGGCGCCGTCGAAGCTGCTGCAGGCGGCCAGGCCTGCACCGATCAACAGGGCGAAGCCCCAACGGGCACTGCGATGGGCGAAAGCGGGCATGGGAAAAGAGCTAGAGGATATGATCGGCCCATTGTAGCGGCAGGCTCTCCCAGGCCCTGGCGCCCCGAGAGTCCGTCGCTCTGACAGCGGCGCATCAGAGACCTTGCCATGACGAACATCGACGAACTCAAGAGCACCGGGCTCAAGGCCACACTGCCACGGCTGAAGATTCTTGAGATTTTCCAGAAAGGCACCCAGCGCCACATGACGGCCGAGGACGTGTTCCGCGTCCTGCTGGAAGAACGTTCGGACATCGGTCTGGCCACGGTCTACCGGGTACTGACCCAGTTCGAGCAGGCCGGCATCCTGAGCCGCAACAATTTCGAGAGCGGCAAGGCCACGTACGAGCTCAACGAGGGCAAGCACCACGACCATTTCGTCTGCACGGCCTGTGGCAAGGTGGAAGAGTTCTACGACCCCGAAATCGAAAAGCGCCAGCAGATCGTGGCCAAATCCAAGGGCTGGGTCGTGCAGGATCACTCCATGGCGCTCTACGGGCATTGCGCCCAATGCGCACAGTCCAAGAAGTAAAAGCCCGTTCGCTCGCCCTTCGGCATGCGCGGGTGAACCAACTAGGCTCCCTGCTCCATGGCACGGCGGTGGCGGTCGACAAACTCCTGGTAGGTGTCGATGCCGCGCAACTGCAGGATGGTGTTGCGCACCGCAGCCTCGACCAGCACGGCGATATTGCGCCCGGCCACCACCTGGATCACCACCTTGAGCACGGGAACCCCGAGCACGTCCTGGGTCAGCGGCTCGTAGGGCAGGCGCTCATACTCGCGCTCCAGCGTTTCCTTGCGCACCAGGTGCACGATGAGCTTGAGCCGCATCTTGCGCCGCACTGCCGTCTCGCCAAAGATGGCACGGATATCGAGCAGGCCTATACCGCGCACTTCCAGCAGGTTCTGCAACAGGTCGGGGCACTTGCCTTCGATGGTGGTCTGGTTGATGCGGAACAGGTCCACGGCGTCGTCGGCCACCAGACCATTGCCGCGCGAGATCAGTTCCAGCCCGAGCTCGCTCTTGCCCAGGCCCGACTCGCCGGTGATCAGCACCCCCAGGCCCAGAATGTCCATGAAGACGCCGTGCATGGTGGTGCGGTCGGCGAAATGCTTGGACAGGTAGGTGCGCAACACATCGATCACGAATGCCGAAGACTCGCGCGTGGAAAACATCGGAATCTGGGCGCGCTCGCACATGGACAGCAGCGCATCGGGTGCCGTCTGGTTGTCGGCCAGGATCAGCACCGGCGGCTCCAGCGTCACGATGCGTGAGATGCGGCGTTTGCAATCCTCGGGCGTGGCGTTGGAAAGGTAGGCGATTTCGCGCTCGCCCAGAATCTGCGCCCGGTAGGGGTGGATGTAGTTGAGGTAACCCACCAGATCGGCGCCCGAGCGCGCCGAGCGCACCGCCACCTCGTCAAAACGGCGCTCGGAGGCGCCCAGCCCTGCCACCCACTCCCATTTCAGGTGTGAGCGGAATTCCTCGAACAGGACATCGGCGCTGACGACGTTGGGTTTCACGGCGCGGCAGCGGCGGCGGAACTCAGGCGGCCTGGGTGGACTGCCAGCCGGCAATCATGCCGTGCAGATCGGCGGCGCTGGCGCTCGTCTTGATCTTCTCGCGCAGCACCCCGTCGCTGAGCAGTTCGGCGATTTCGGAAAGGATTTCCAGGTGCTTTTGCGTGGCGGCCTCGGGCACCAGCAGAAAGATCAGCAGGCCCACGGGCTGCTCATCGGGGGCATCGAAGCCGATCGGATGCTCCAGCTGGAACACGGCGGCCATGGGCGATTTGAGCCCCTTGATCCGTCCGTGCGGAATCGCCACGCCATGGCCCAGACCGGTGGACCCCAGGCGCTCGCGCGCAAACAGGCTGTCGGTGATGAGCGCGCGAGACAGGCCGTGCAGGCTTTCAAACAGCAGGCCGGCTTCTTCAAAAGCACGTTTTTTGCTGGTGGCGTCAACGCTCACAAGCACTTGGTCTGCGGGCAGGATGGAGGCTAGACGGTTCATGGCAATTCTGGACGCGATTATGCACCGCTTGGCACAAACCCTAATAAATATGTTTCAGGGCGTAAAAAACCGCCCCTTCGGGCGGTTGCGGAATGCCGGGCATGCAAACCCGGCACAAGACGATTCATCGTCACGCCACCATGCGACGGCGGGCATCAGAATGGTGATTCTGCACGCGGTCCTTGTGGCGGACCACCTGCCGGTCCATCTTGTCGACCAGCTCATCGACAGCAGCATACAGGTCGGCATGTGAACTTTCGGCGAACAGATCGTTGCCCTTGACATGAATGTTGCACTCGGCACGCTGCCGCTTTTCCTTTTCCTTCTGCTTCTCCACTGTCAGCAGCACCTTGACGTCGACCACCTGGTCGAAATGCCGGTTGATCCGGTCCAGTTTGGAGGTGACATAACTGCGCAATGCGGGGGTAACTTCGAGGTGGTGACCGCTGATCGTCAGGTTCATAAACAAGTCTCCTGTGACACTCGGTGAAAAAACGCCGCCCCGTCTCTGAAGGGCGACCCGGCGAACGGTATGCATCGTTTGTCGTGGTTTCACTATGCCCCTGCCCTGCCCCAAATGCAATCCCATACCGTCCCGGCCAGGCGGGTTATGCAGGCAAAGGTGCCAAGGGCCGAAAAAGGGCGCACAATGAGTAAGTTGCCCTCTCCCCCGCATGCGTTGGCATGCCTAGCGACGGGCCTTCGGCGGCCCCTGGGTCGCCCCGTGCAGCGTCAGCCCACCCACCACCCGCCATGCCAACAGGCTGGCCACGATCCCCAACACAGCGGCCATCCAGTAGTTCTGCACCAGGCCCTGCGCATCGCGCTGGATTAGCATCCCCCCTGCGAGCGATGCCAGCCCCATGGCCGCCGACTGCACTGCGGCATTCAAGGTCATGAACGTGCCCCGCAGGGCCGGGTTGGCCGCAGCAGTGAGGATGGCCATGCCCGGAATCATGCGCCCGCTCATCAGGGCAAACATCAGGGTCGTGGCCACCAGCACCACCCACAGGGGCACCTGGCCCAACAGCGTGACGGACAGCAGGGGTACCGCCACGGCGACCGCCAGCCAGCGAAACGTCGTCACCTTGCCATGCCGGTCGGTCATGCGCCCGAACAGACGCGCGGTGAACAACGTCACCACCCCGCCGCAGAGGTAGACCCAGGGAATCTGGCCGGACTGCACGCCGACATTGGCCTGCAGGTAGATCGTGATGTACGGAATCACGGTGAACCCGGTGGACATGAGCAGCGCCGAGAACAGGAAGGCCCGCCGATGGTTGGCGTCTGCCAATACCTGCGCAATGCCCCCCATCACCGTGTGCTGGCTGGCCCCGTGCACATGGGCCGTCATCGCAGGAAGCACCCTTGCCGCCACCATCGTCAAGACGCCGCACAGCAGGGCAATGGCGATGAACGGCATATTCCAGCCCCAGCGCTCGGCCACCACCAGCCCCAGCGGCACACCCGCCACCGTGGACACCGAGAACGAAGTCATCACGATGCCCATGGCCCGCCCGCGCCGCTCGTAGGGGATGACGTCGGCAATGATGGTCTGACCCACGGCCGACAACACGCCGCCAAACATGCCCGCCAGAATGCGCGCCACCATCAAGGCGCCATAGGTGGGTGCCACACCGCAGGCCAGCGTGGCCAGCCCGAACAGGACATACAGCACCATCAGCAGGCGCTTGCGCCCGAAACGGTCGATGTAGGTGGCGGCGAGCAGCCCAGACACCCCCGCTGACAGCGTGTAAGCCGACACCAGCAGTCCAAACTGCGCATCGCTGATGCCAAACAGCCGGGTGAGCTGCGGCCCCAGCGGCATCATGATCATGAAGTCGAGGATGTGGGTGAACTGAATACCGGCGAGCGTGAGCAAAAGCCAGAGTTCACGGCGGGGCGGCAGGACGGCGGCAATGGTCATAGGGATGCAATGTGCGACGCGGTGGCCGCCAATGGCGCAGGGCAGCACCGGAATGCCGGAGTGTGCAGCAGGGAGCCAGCGGCTGCCAGAACCTGGGCGACGGCATAAAATGCGCGGTTGTGCCCCCGGCCCTTCCCGGCGCCCACGGTGGCGCGCCCCGCACCCCAATCAAGCACCACCATGACCCAGTCCAGTTCCTCCGCCCTGCACACTTCCGCCCTCGCCTCGCTGCCGCTGCTGGCACGCGGCAAGGTGCGCGACAACTACGCCGTGGGTGACGACCGCATCCTGATGGTGGCCAGCGACCGCCTTTCGGCGTTTGACGTGATCATGGGCGAACCCATCCCCGGCAAGGGCGAACTGCTGACGCAGATGGCGTTGTTCTGGTTCGACAAACTCGGCCACATCTGCCCCAACCACCTCACGGGCGAAGATCCCGAAAGCGTGGTGAGCCCCGAAGAAGCGGCGCAGGTGCGCGGCCGCTCCATGCTCGTGCAGCGCCTGCGACCCATCCCGGTCGAAGCGGTGGTGCGCGGTTACCTGGCCGGTAGCGGCTGGAAGGAATACCAGGAATCCCAAGCGGTCTGCGGCGTACCCCTGCCTCCTGGCCTGACGAACGCCGCCAAGCTGCCCGAACCGATCTACACCCCTGCCGCCAAGGCAGCTGCGGGCGAACACGACGAGAACATCACCTTCAAGCGCACGGTGGAGATGATCGGCCTGGAGCTGGCAACGAAGATCCGCGACCTGAGCATTGCCATCTACAAGGCCGCCGCCGAGATCGCGCTGACCAAAGGCATGATCATTGCCGACACCAAGTTCGAGTTCGGCCTGGCCCCGGACGGCACGCTGGTGCTGATGGACGAGGTGCTTACACCCGACAGCTCACGCTACTGGCCCGTGGAGGGCTATGCCCAGGCGCTGGCCCAGGGCACGAACCCGCCCAGCTACGACAAGCAGTTCGTGCGCGACTGGCTGGAACAGGCCAAGGTGGGCGGCAAGCCCTGGGACAAGACGGCGCCTGCGCCACGCCTGCCGCAGGACGTGATCGAAAAGACTGCAGCCAAGTACCGTGAGGCGCTGGAACGGCTGACGGGCTGATTCGCAACCCGCCCCCGGCCATCCCTGGCCTTGTAGTAACCGGCTAACACCACGCCCGGCGCAGTTGCCGGAAAAATGGTCACTGCCGATTCACAACCCAGGAGACACGCATGGCCGGAAAAAAGATTCTGATGATCTGTGGCGACTACTGCGAGGACTACGAGACCATGGTGCCCTTCCAGGCACTGCTGGCCGTAGGCCACCAGGTGCACGCCGTGTGCCCCGAGAAGAAGGCGGGCGAGCAGATCAAGACCGCGATTCACGATTTTGAGGGCGCCCAGACCTACAGCGAGAAGCCGGGGCACCACTTCACCCTCAACGCGAGCTTTGCCGACGTCAAACCCCAGGAATACGACGCACTGGTGCTGCCCGGCGGGCGCGGCCCCGAATACCTGCGCACCTACCCGGCTGTTGTCGCAGCAGTGCAGCACTTCTTCGAGGCCCACAAGCCCGTGGCTGCCATCTGCCACGCCGCGCAATTGCTGGCGGGCGCAGGCGTTCTCAAGGGGCGCAGCTGTTCGGCCTACCCGGCCTGCCGCGCCGAGGTAGAGCTGGCCGGTGGCCGGTATGCCGACATTGCCGTAGACAAGGCCCACACCGACGGCAACCTGGTCAGCGCCCCGGCCTGGCCCGCACACCCGGACTGGATTGCGCAGTTTCTGGCCGTGCTGGGTACGCGCATCACGCACTGAGAGGCCGAGCCCTCCAGCCCTCCGGGGCTTGCCCGCTTGCACGCCCCTGGGCAAGCGCGCAAGATGGCGCCTGCTTTCTGCCCCCTGGAGATATCCGCCATGTGCCAGGTCTTTATCAGCGCCGATCCCGCCCTCTACACCTGCCGCGCCCGCTCGGTGCGGCTGCATGGGGTGGCCACCAGCATTCGGCTGGAGAACCTGTTCTGGCAGGTGCTGGAAGAAATTGCCGCGCGCGACGGCATGAGCGTGCCGCAACTGTGCGCCCGGCTGCACGATGAATTGCTGGCCGAACGGGGCAGCGTGGACAACTTTGCGTCGTTTCTGCGCGTGTGCTGCGGACGCTATATGGCGCTGCAACTGTCGGGCGGCATTCCGCAGGACATGTCCATCCCGATCCGCAGCCTCAACCCCACACGTGTGCTGGCCACCGAACGCCAGCCCGCGCCGCCCGACCAGCGCCCCCAACGGGCCGCCTGACTGAAAAAGCTCAGCTCAGCACCACGCTGGACAGGCGGCGGCGGTAGGTGGCCACCAGCGGATCTTCGGGCGGGATCTGCCCGTCGGCCACCTTTACCTTGGGTGGCTCGATGATTTCCAGGATGGCGACAAAGGTCTTGCGCGCCGCTTCTTCGTTCCAGGCCTTGTCGCGCATCAGGATTTCGAGCAACTCGTCCATGGCGTCCTGCCAGCGCTGCTGCACCATGAGCCAGCGTGCACGGCCAAAGCGGGCCTCGAAATCGCGCTTGTTGGCGGCAATTTTTGCATCAAATGCGGCTCCAGCGCCCTCTGCATGAGCGCCAGCAGCTACAAAATCAAGAGCATCCATCCAGGACTTGAGGGCGCCCAGTTTGCGCGAGCCGGGCGCCTTGGCAATCACCGGGGCAAAGGCCACCTTGGCGTCGTCCTCGCGGCCCAGTTGCAAGAGCAGCTTGACGTAGTCAAAGCGCGCATCGTCGTTGGCCGGGTCGGTGGCGACGGCGTGCTGGAGCTTTTCCAGCGCCGTGTCGGTGTCGCCCTCGGCCAGCGCATCCAGCGCCTGTTCTTCCTCGACCTCGGCCTGCACCTCTTCGGCACTGGGCACATGCTTGTCGAGGAATTCGCGCACCTTGCCCTCGGGCAGTGCGCCGGTGAAACCGTCCACGGGCTGGCCGTTCATCATCAGCACGCAGGTGGGAATGCTGCGGATGCCGAACATGGCGGCGAGCTGCTGCTCCTGGTCGGAGTCGATCTTGGCGAGCTTGAAGCGGCCGGCGTATTCGGTCTCCAGCTTCTCCAGCACGGGTCCGAGCGACTTGCACGGGCCGCACCAGGGCGCCCAGAAATCCACCAGCACGGGCACGTTCATGGAGGCTGCAACCACCTCGGCTTCAAAGTTTTCTACGGTGATATCAATCATGCAAAGGCCCTTCCCCGCAAGCGGGTGGCAAAAAGTAAAATCTCGGGTTCACACTCTGCGGCAGGCGGCCAGCGCGGCGTTCTGCTCCTCACACTATGACACCCATCCAGATCGGTGTGGTCATGGGTTCCAGCAGCGACTGGGACACCATGCAGCACGCAGTCGAGATTCTCCAGCACTTTGGCATCTCCCATGAAGCCCGCGTGGTATCGGCCCACCGCATGCCCGACGACATGTTCGCCTACGCCGAGGCCGCTGCGGGCCGGGGACTCAAGGCGATCATCGCGGGCGCGGGTGGTGCGGCCCATCTGCCGGGCATGATCGCGGCCAAGACCGCCGTGCCCGTGCTGGGCGTGCCGGTGGCCAGCAAACACCTGCAGGGTGTGGATTCGCTGCACAGCATCGTGCAGATGCCCAAGGGCATCCCGGTGGCCACGTTCGCCATCGGCACGGCAGGCGCGGCCAACGCAGCGCTGTTCGCCGTGGCGCTGCTGGCCAACGAGAACCCCGCGCTGCGCCAGCAGCTCGACGCCTTCCGCGCCGCCCAGACCGAGGTGGCGCGCAACATGACCTTGCCCCCCGCTGCCCGATGAGCGCCCACCCCATCCGCTATTTGCCCCCCGGCAGCACGCTCGGCGTGTTGGGTGGTGGCCAGCTCGGCCGCATGTTCGTGCACGCGGCGCAGGCCATGGGCTATTTCACCGCCGTGCTCGATGCCGACGTGGAGAGCCCCGCCGGACGGGTGAGCCACCACCACATCCAGACCGGCTACGAAGACCCCGACGGCCTGGCACGGCTGGCGGCGCTCAGCGACGCGGTGACCACCGAATTCGAGAACGTGCCCGCCGTCTCCCTGGCCGCGCTGGCCGGGCAGTGCCCTGTGGCCCCGGCCGCACGCGCCGTGGCCGTGGCGCAGGACCGCGCCCAGGAGAAAGCCCATTTCGTGCGCTGCGGCGTGCCCTGCGCACCCTACGCCGTGATCGAAACGGCCGAACAACTGGCGGCGGTGTCCGCCGATCTGCTGCCCGGGATTCTGAAAACAGCCCGCCTGGGCTATGACGGCAAGGGCCAGGTGCGCGTGCAAACCGCCGCCGAGCTGGCCGCCGCCTGGGCATCGGTGGGCTCCGTGCCCTGCGTGCTCGAAAAAATGCTGCCGCTGCAGCTCGAATGCTCGGTGATCGTGGCGCGCGGCGCCGACGGCGCCACCGTGCACCTGCCGGTGCAGCGCAACCTGCACCGGGACGGCATCCTGGCCGTGACCGAGGTTTATGAAGGAAATCTGCCTCCAGCGCTTACCAGTCAAGCGGCGGCAGCTGCGATTTCCATAGCATCCGGCCTCGATTACGTGGGCGTGCTGTGCGTGGAATTCTTCGTGCTGCAGGACGGCAGCCTGGTGGTCAACGAAATCGCTCCGCGTCCGCACAACAGCGGCCACTACAGCCAGAACGCCTGCGACATCTCGCAGTTCGAGCTGCAGGTGCGCACCCTGGCCGGCCTGCCGCTGACGCAGCCGCGCCAGCACAGCGCCGCCGTCATGCTCAACCTGCTGGGCGACCTGTGGTTCGCCCACGGCGAGACGGCCCAGACGCCCCCCTGGGCCGAGGTGCTGAAGTTACCCGGCACGCACCTGCACCTGTACGGCAAGACGCTGGCCAAGCATGGCCGCAAGATGGGGCACCTGAACATCACCGCGCCCACGGCACAGCAGGCGCGCGCCACGGCGCTGCAAGCCGCCGCCCTTCTGGGCATTGCCCCGTTTTGAGCCGCCCATGATCCTCGACGGCTCCCTGCCAGAATCCGTGGCCGCTGCGGCACGTGCGCTGCGTGGCGGCGCGCTGCTGGGCCTGCCCACCGAAACGGTGTATGGCCTGGCGGCCGATGCCAGCAGCGACACCGCCGTGGCGCAGATCTTCGCCGCCAAGGGCCGGCCCAGCGACCACCCGCTGATCGTGCATGTGGCCGACGCCTCGGGCATCGCGCATTTCGCCAGCGAGGTGCCGGCGTTCGCCCAGGCGCTGGTCGACGCCTTCTGGCCCGGCCCGCTCACGCTCATCCTGCCCCGCCTGGCCGGCGTGGCGACAGCAGCCACCGGAGGCCAGGACAGCGTGGGCCTGCGCTGCCCGGCCCACCCCGTGGCGCATGCGGTGCTGCAGGCCTGCGCCGCGCCCGGCGACGACCCCGAACTCGGCGGACCACCCGTCTGGGGCTTGGCCGCGCCCAGCGCCAACCGCTTCGGCCGCGTGAGCCCCACCACGGCGCAGCACGTGCAGGACGAGCTGGGCGAGGCGCTGCTGGTGCTTGACGGCGGCCCCTGCGGCGTGGGGATTGAATCGACGATCGTGGATTGCACGCGCGGCGTACCCGTGCTGCTGCGCCCCGGCGCCATCACGCGCACCCAGATCGCGGCCGCCTGCGGCATCGAACCGCTATCGAAAGAAGAGCTTCCAGCGCTTACTCCACGGGCCTCCGGAACGCTTGAAGCTCATTATGCCCCGGCCGCCAAAGTGCGCCTCATGGACGCCAAAGCGCTGCAGACCGGCCTGGACCTGCTCGGCGCCGAGGCCACGCACCTGGCGGTGTACGCGCGCGCGCCGCTGCGCAGCGCCTCGTCCCGGGTCCTGCTGCGGCGCATGCCCGACGATGCCGAGGCCACAGCCCAGCAACTGTTCGCTGCGCTGCGTGGCTTCGACGATGCGGGTGTACGGCTCATCTGGATCGAAACCCCACCCGACACGCCCGACTGGGAAGGCGTGCGCGACCGCCTGCAGCGCGCCGCCGCAGCCTGAGCCCTACTCGTTAAACTAGCGAACCCTTACCGGAGAACACAACATGGCAGCAAATTGGATGCGCCGCACCGCCCTGGTCGCCGCATGTGCGTCGGCCGCGCTCTTGGCGGCCTGCGGCTCGAGCACCACCGAATCGGCCATCACGCCCGATCGTTTCATCGCCTTTGGCGACGCCTACAACGACGTGGGCCAGAAAGGTTCGCGCTACACGGTGAACAACGGCAGCGTGAACAACTGGACGCTGCAGCTCGCATCGCATTACCAGAAGACGCTGGCTCCGGTCGCCAGCGGTGGCCTGAGCTATGCGCAGGGCAACGCCCGCATCACCGCGCAGCCTGATGCCGCAGGCGACGCCAGCACGCCCACCATCACGGCACAGATCGACAGCTTTCTGGCCAGCAAGACCTTTGCCGCGAATGACATCGTGCTGCTCAATGGGGGCATCAGCGACCTGATCGTCGGCATGGCGGCCGTGCGCGCCGGTACCCTCAGCGGTGCCGACTTCCTGGCCCAGGCGCGCCTGGATGGCCAGGCCCTGGCCGCGCAGGTGCGCCGCCTCGTGGCGGCCGGGGCCCCGCATGTGGTGGTGTCGGGCACCTACAACCTGGGCAAGACGCCCTGGGCCATCGCCATCGGCCAGGAAACCCTGCTGAGCGACGCCAGCAGCCGCTTCAACGAGGCACTGCTGGTGGCGATCAACGACCTGGGAGACCATGTGCTGTATGTCGATGCGGCCTACTTCGTGAACGTCTACACCTCGACCCCCGGCGTGTATTCCTTCACGAACGCTGTCACCGCCGTGTGCACTTCGGTGGACGCTGGTCAGGGCATCGGAACGGGTGCCGGGCAGATCAATTCGGCCCTGTGCACTCCCTCCACGCTGGTGGCAGGTGCCGACCCTGACCGTTACGTGTTTGCCGACAACGTCTACCTCAGCCCGTCAGCCCACCGCCAGCTGGGCACCTACGCTTACGACCGGCTGCGCGCCCGCTGGTAAGCCTGCAGCTCTCCTCGCAAGAAAAAGCCGACCCTCGGGTCGACTTTTTGCTTTGCACCCCAGAACCCACCGCTTCCGGCGGGCTCCGGGGGCTGGATCACTTCACCATTTCAAACAACGCACGTGCCTGCGCATGGCAGAACGGTGGCTCGTAGGTGCCGTGGTAATTGCCATAGTAGGTGGCAAACGCAGCCGATGTCGGATCGGTGGGTGCCTGGCCACCGGGCCCGAAAGCTGCCTGCACCATGGCGTCCACATCCACCGAGCTGACGTTGGTCAGGCCCCGGCTGTCGAAGTCGGCCTTCATGACCTGCTGGTGAATGGCCGGAGGCACCGTGGGGTCGCCGGCGCCGCCGCACAGCAGCACGCGCGACCGGGGGCTCCATCCCAGCAGATCGTTCTTCTTGGCCGCCACGTACAGGGGGTGGGTGGTGCTGGTCTGGGCACCGAGCAGGAAGTCGGACTGGAACACCGCGTCACGCGCCTGATTGGGCGTCACGCTGGGGCCGCCCGGCAGCGTGCCGGTGGTCACCAGCGTGGTGTAGTTCAGCGTGGGACTGGGCAGCAGGTTCTCGATGTAACCCGAGTAAGGCGTCTTGAAAACCGTCTTTACATCGGTATAGACGTTGCCGTAGACCTTTTGCCATGCTGTCACGAGGTAAGGCACGAAAAACTGCACGCCGGCAATGGCATCGGGCAGCCGGAGTGAGCCGGACAGGTTGTACGGCCCCGCGAGGTGGGCACCGGCCACCACATTGAATTCGGTGGGGTGATCGCGCTCGGCCGCCCGGTGGGCCGCCATGGAGGCATGGCCCCCTTGGGAGTAGCCGGTGAACATGACCTTACCCGACAGGCTGGCGCCCACGGACGGTGCGGCCGCCCGTGCCGCGCGCACCGAATCAAGCACCGTGGTGGCCTCCGAGTCGGCGTGCAGGTAGGGGTGGTAGGCGTGGGAGGACTTGGCAAAGCCCAGATAGTCGGTGGCCACCACCGCATAGCCCTGGGCCGCGTACATGGCAGCCAGCAGGAAGGTTTCACTGTCCTGCGGGTTGGCCAGGGTGCGCGGCTTTTGCACATCGGTTCCCTTGGCATAGGCCACCAGCGCTGCGGGCGCGGTACACGCCGCGCCGCCCGGAACCAGCATGACGCCCGAGGCATTGGTCTCGTCGCTGCCATTCGGGCCCACGGTGATGTAGTTCAGCGCCACCACCTTGACGTCGCACTTGGCCTTGCCGCTGAGGGCTTGCAGGCCTGCCGCGGCAGTGCTGGCATCGATCTGTGCCGCGGTCAGCGTGGTCACCGTGACGGGCGCCTCCTTGAGCGCACCACGATCGGGGTCGTCAGAGCCACCGCAGGCCACAAGCAGCGCCGCGGCCGCGGCCACACAGGTAAAGCGGAAATACGTCATGGATGAATCCCTCAGGTCGGAAAACGGCCATGGTGCCTGTACCTGCGGTGCCTTCACCATTGGGGATTACGCGCGGCCCCACATCAATCAGACACCTGTGCGACAGCTCACGAGGCGTCGTGCGGTGGTTCGCTGCGCCCGTACCGCAGCTTCATCGCCAGGATGCTGCCGGCCAGCGCCAGGGTGATGGCATTGGCCCCCACGATGGGCCAGGCCCTCAGCGCCAGCCCGTACACCAGCCACAGGGCGATGCCCACTGTGAACACGCTGTACATGCCCAGGGAAATGCCGCGCACATCGCGTGTGCGGAAGGTGTGCAGCGCCTGCGGCACAAAGCTGCAGGTCGTGAGGGCGGCGGCCAGGTAGCCGATCAGGTCGGTGAGGGACATGGCATGGGCGGGGTTTCGGTCTACTGGTCGCGCGCGGTCCAGTCGATCAGGGCGTCCAGGGCCGGGCGCGCGGCGGCGGCGGCCGCATGGTTGACCATGGCCACCAGCACATAGCGCCGTCCGCTGGCGCCATGCACATAGCCGGCCACGGCCATCACGTCGCGCAGGCTGCCCGTCTTGAGGTGGGCCGTGCCGGCCCTGCTTTTGCTGCGGCGCAAGGTGCCATCGACGCCCACGATGGGCAGGGAGGCCACCAGTTCGGGCATCACGGGCGAGGTCCACGCGGTCTGCAGCATGCGGCCCAGGGCCTGGGCGCTGATGCGCGCCTCCCGGCTCAGGCCCGCGCCATTGTCGGCCACGGGCATGGGAACGTCGCCCCACCGCCCTTGCCACCACTGGCGCAGCACCTCGCGCGCGCCGTCGAACGTGGCCACGCCGTTCTTCTGCAGCGCCAGCGTCAGGAACACATGCTGCGCCATGACGTTGTTGCTGAACTTGTTCACGTCGCGCACCACCTCGGCCAAGGTCGGCGAGGTGGTGATGAACAGGGGGCGCAGGCCGGCGGGCACCTTGCCCTGGCGCACGCTGCCGGTAAGTTTGCCGCCCATTTCGCGCCACATGCCCTCCACGGCCCGCGCGGCAAACCCGGGTGGGTCGGCAAAAGCGACGGGCCACACGCGCTCCCCGCAGGCGGCGGGGTACACCCCCTGGAACCCCGCGCGGGATGGGTCGGACAGCTCGGCCCGCAGGGACGCGCGCCAGTCGCCGCACTCGGCTCCCGGTGCCGCCAGTGGCACGCTCCCCTGGCGCTGCACGCCCGCCAGCGGCGGGTCGTACTGGATGCGGGCGACGCCGGCGGCAGCATCGGGCGCAAAGCCCATGCTGACCGACTTGAAATTGAGCAACAACGCATCGGGTGCGGCGTTGTAGGGGCGCAGGGGCTCCCCGTCAAAGCGCGCCGGATCGTGCTCGGGAACGTCGAACGCCGTGCGGTCCAGCACAATGTCGCCCACGATGACCTGGATGCCCTGGCCTTGCAGGCGCCGCAGCATCAGCCACAGGCGCTCCATGACCAGCGTGGGGTCACCCTGCCCCTGGATATAGACATCGCCCTTGAGACTTCCGCCCTGCACCACCCCGTCGATATAGACGGGCGTCTTCCAGGTGTAGGCGGGGCCGAGCTGGTCCAGCGCGGCATAGGTGGTCACCAGCTTCATCACCGAAGCCGGGTTGACCGGCTCCTGTGCCCGATAGGACAAACGCACGGGTGCGCGGGCATCCTGCGCGTCGGCCACATACACCGACAGCGCCTCGCGCGGCAACCTGGCACGGGCCAGGGCGGCGTCCACCTCGGCAGGCCAGGGAGTACCCGGGCTCGCCAAGGCCGTGGCTGCGGCCCCCACCAAGACAGCACAAAGCGCATGGCGCAGACACAGCAGACCGAAAGCAGGAAATGGCATGCCAAGAAGTCTAGCGGCTGACAGCCCTCCGGCCTGCCCATGACCCTGCTCGCACCCAGCCCCCGCAGCAAACCCCCTGTGGAGCGCCGGGTAGCCAGCACAATTTCATCGACGTCTGCGGATGTCACTGCGGGGGCCTGCGGGAAGTCTGGCGATAATGCCCGCTCGCCCCATCCGACCGCTTCATGAACCTGCTTGCTTTCGACACCAGCACCGACACCCTGTCCATCGCCGTGCAGCGCGGCGATGCCGTGTGGGAGCACAGCGGACCTGGCGGCGCACAGGCCTCGGCCACGCTGATTGCCGCCCTGTTCAGCTTGCTGGAGCAGGCTGCGCTGAACCTGGCACAGCTGGACGCGCTGGTGTTCGGGCGCGGGCCGGGCTCATTCACCGGGCTGCGCACGGCCTGCGCCGTGGCCCAGGGCCTGGCCTTCGGGGCCAACGCAGGGCGCGGCATTCCGGTGCTCCCCATTGACACACTGGCCGCCGTGGCCGAACAGGCGCGCCATCAGCACGGCTGCACCGATGTGGTGGCGGTGCTGGACGCCCGCATGGACGAGGTGTACGCAGCGCGCTACCAATGGCAGGACAGCGCCTGGCACGGCATGGGCGATCTGGGCCTGAGCGCACCCCAGGCTGTGCAGGTGCCCCCCGGCTGGACCGTGGCCGGCAATGCCCAGGCAGCCTATGGCGAGCGGCTGGCCCCCGGTGCGCTGCATGTGCGCGCATTGCCCACGGGGGTGGCCCTGTTGCGCCTGGCCCCCCACCTGTTGGCCACCGGCCATGCAGTGACGGCTGCAGCAGCCCAGCCGCTGTACATTCGCGACAAAGTCGCCCAGACAACGGCCGAACGTGCGGCAGCGCAAGCCGCCGCCGCCCGCTGAAAGGTGCATGGATGAGCGCATCGGCCCAACCCCTGGACAGCCTTCCGGCACGTTTCGAGACCCTGTCACTCGCCCGGCTGGACGATGTGCTGGCCGTGGAGCAACAGGCCTACTCGCACCCCTGGACGCGCGGTAATTTCACCGATGCCATGGCAAGCGGTTACCAGATCCAGTTGCTCATGGGCGACGAGCAGATCCTGGGTTACTTTGTCGCCATGCTGGGCGTGGACGAAGCCCACTTGCTGAACCTGACCGTGGCCCCCGCCTTCCAGCGCCAAGGCTGGGCGCATGTGCTGCTCGATGCTCTGGCCCTCTGGGCCCGTGGCCAGGGCGCGCAATGGCTGTGGCTGGAGGTGCGCGCGAGCAATCTGCGCGCCCGCCAGATCTATGAAGCCAATGGCTTCCGGCGCGTGGGCGAGCGCAAGCGCTATTACCCTGCCATCGGCACCGAGCGCGAGGACGCAGTGGTCATGAGCCGTCCGCTATGAGTCTGCACCTCGATTCTCGCCAGCGCGCCATGCTCAAAGAGATGGGCGTATCCCTGTGGTGGCCCGGTGCCATGGCACAGGAACCTGCCGCAACGCCGTCCACCCATGGGACACCGCCCCAGCCCACGCCCACCGTCACAACGCACGCCGCCCCGGCTCCGATCAAGGCTCCGCAGCCCCTGCGTCCGGTGCTGCCCGTGCAGCCCGCAACCCTCCATGGGCAGACACTGCCAGCCCGTGTGCTGCTCCCACCCCGCGCACTGTTTCCCGGCGCCGACCCACAGCACACCCCCGCCGCCCTGGGCGCTGGCTGGCTCATCGTCGCAGATGGCCTGGCGGACGCAGACCCCCTGGAGGGCGAGGCCGGGCGCTTGTTGGGCAACATGCTGCGCGCGCTGCAACTGCACCGGCATCCGCGGGTGTTTCTGTGCGCCCTGTCGGCCGCGCACGGCCCCAGCACCGATGCGGCCCCCCCCGACGAAGTGCTGGCCCAAGCGCTGGCCTCCGTAAAGCCCTCGGTGCTGCTCCTCATGGGCCGTGCGGCGGCCCTCGCGGTATTGGGCCGCACCGAGCCCCTGGGCCAGTTGCGCGGACAGGCGCACCGCATGGCGGGCCTGCCTGCCGTCATCACCTATGACGCATCTTACCTGCTGCGCGCTCCCCAGGCCAAACCCGCCGCCTGGGCCGACCTCTGCCTCGCCCGGGTCCTGGCACGGTCCACCCCTGCAGCCCCTTGAACCCCGGGCGCTGCGCGGGCAGCGCACGCCATGCAGGCGTCACATGCCGGTGCGATAATTCCCCGTTCGGATTTTTGGAGAACGTTCCATGGAAGCCTATCCCAGTCGATAGCTTTCAGCTCCCAGGCCAGCGCCGGGGCTGAAAGCGCCCCACCCCCTCTGCCGGCCACCACTACCAGGGAGTGAGCACATGCTCAACATCTTCACGCTTGCCAATGGGCGCCTTGTCCAGGAAGAGATCGAATCGCTCGAGGAGCTCTCCCGCTTCCAGCCCATCTGGGTGGACCTTGAATCACCCACGCTCGACGAAAAGCGCTGGGTCACCCAGTATTACGGCCTGTCCATCCCTGAAGACGCGATGGACGAGGACATCGAAGAGTCCGCCCGCTTCTACGAAGAAGACAACGGCGAGCTGCACATCCGCAGCGACTTCCTCATCGACGACCACGACCAGCCGCGTTCGGTGCGCGTGGCCTTTATCCTCAACCTGATCAACCCCAGCCTGCGCAGCAAGGGCGTGCTGTTCTCCATCCACGACGAGGACATCCCGGTGTTCCGTCTGCTGCGCCTGCGCGCACGCAGGGCGCCGGGTCTGATCGAGGATGCACGGGACGTGCTTCTCAAGCTCTTTGACGCCGACGCGGAATATTCGGCCGACACGCTCGAAGGCATTTACGACGATCTGGAGAAAGTCAGCACCCAGGTGCTGGCCGGCGATGTGACCGACGCCCGCGCCGGCGAGGTGCTGGCAGCCATTGCACGCCAGGAAGACTTGAACGGCCGCATCCGCCGCAACGTGATGGACACACGCCGCGCGGTCAGCTTCATGATGCGCAGCAAGATGCTCAACGCCGAGCAGTTCGAGGAGGCGCGCCAGATCCTGCGCGATATCGAGTCGCTCGACAGCCACACGGCCTTCCTGTTCGACAAGATCAACTTCCTGATGGACGCCACGGTCGGTTTCATCAACATCAACCAGAACAAGATCATCAAGATCTTCTCGGTGGCCAGCGTGGCGCTGCTGCCGCCCACACTGATCGCCAGCAGCTACGGCATGAACTTCAAGTTCATGCCCGAGCTGGAGTGGACGCTGGGCTACCCCTTCGCCCTGGGCCTGATGGTGTGCAGCGCCCTGGTGCCCATGTGGTACTTCCGTCGGCGCGGCTGGTTGAAGTAAGACAACCCCCTGTGGCGCTGCGCGCCCTCCCCCTTCTCTCGGCTTCGCCGGGAAGGGGGACCTTGCTCAGCGCGGCGGGGCGGCCCTTGCGCGGCGGTCGCTGGTCTGGGCCGTGCCTGTTTCAAGAGGCCAGGATAATTCAAGCAATATTGGCAAAAAACACCCGCCCATCATGCGCAAGCAGCTATGTTTTTTATAGCAATTCGAGTAAATGGCGCACGATGTGGTCGGCGTAGCGGCTGGCCACTGTCTGGATGAACACCGGGAAGTCCACATGCGCGTCGTCGTCGGCCCGATCCGAGATGGTGCGCACTGCGGCGAACGGCACGCCATAGTCCAGGCACACCTGGGCCACGGCAGCGCCCTCCATCTCCACGGCCAGAACATCGTGCCCCGCCGCCACCAGGGGATCGCGCAGCGCCCGCGACACCTGTGCGCTGGTCACGAACTGGTCACCACTGGCCACCAGCCCCCGGTGCAGCTGCGGTGGCCGACCATCTGAATTGACATAAAACTGGCCCCCAGCGCTTTGCAGACAAGCGCTGACAGCTCCTGAAAGATGAGCAGACAAACCGGCATCGCACGGTAGACGCACCCCCGCGTAGCCGGGCACATGCCAGCGCTGGAACAGCGGCGAGACATCCATGTCGTGCTGCACATAGTCCAGCGCCACCACCACATCACCCACCCGCACACCGTCCCCCAGCCCGCCCGCCACACCCGTGAACACGATGCGTGCCACGCCAAACCGCTCGACCAGTACCGTGGCCGTGGTCGCTGCAGCCACCTTGCCCATGCCCGAGAGCGCCAGCACCACCGGTTTGCCGTGCAACACCCCCTGCCAGAAGGCCCGCCCCGCGTGCGTCACGCGGCGGGCCTGTTCCAGGCTTCCGACGAGGCCGGACTGTTCTTCGGGAAGGGCGCTGAGGATGGCGGTGGTCATGGTGTTCCAGAAAGACAAAGAGCGGCCGAAGCCGCTCCGTATTGTGGCGCACGGGGGCTTTCGCCCCTCGCGGCTTACTTCTTGTCGCGCAGTTCTCGGCGCAAGATCTTGCCCACAGGCGTCTTGGGCAGCTCTTCGCGGAACTCGACCACCTTGGGCTGCTTGTAGCCCGTCAGCTCATGGCGGCAGAACTCGCGCACGGCCTCCTCGGTGAGGTCGGGGTCCTTGCGCACAATGACCAGCTTGACGGCTTCGCCCGACTTTTCGTCGGGCACACCCACCACGGCGCATTCCATCACGCCCGGCATGGCGGCCACCACCTCTTCGACCTCGTTGGGATAGACATTGAAGCCGCTGACCAGCACCATGTCCTTCTTGCGATCGACGATCTTGAAGAAGCCGCGCTCGTCCATGACGCCGACGTCACCGGATTTGAAGTAACCGTCTTCGGTCATCACCTTGGCGGTTTCGTCGGGGCGCTGCCAGTAGCCGGCCATGACCTGCGGGCCCTTGATGGCGATCTCGCCGGGAACACCCAGTTCGGTGACCGTGTTGCCTTCGTCGTCGAGCAGTTTCATCCAGGTGCTGGGCAATGGCACGCCAATGGTTCCGGTGAATTCCGTCGCCGTCACCGGGTTGCAGCTGGCCGAAGGGCTGGTTTCCGACAGGCCGTAGCCTTCGCAGATCGGGCAGCCTGTCTTCTCCAGCCACAGCTTGGCTACCGCACCCTGCACCGCCATGCCGCCGCCCACGGAAACTTTGAGGTTCTTCCAGTTGACGGTGTTGAAGTCGGGGTGGTTGGCCAGGCCGTTGAACAACGTGTTCACGGCCGGGAAGCTGTGGAAGGTGTGCTTGGACAGCTCTTTGAGCACGGCGGGCAGGTCACGCGGGTTCGGGATCAGGATGGTCTTGCCGCCCATGCGCATGGACAGCATCATGTTCACCGTGAACGCGAAGATGTGGTACAGCGGCAGCGCGCAGATGCTGGTGGGCTGCTCGCCAGCGGGCACCTTCTTCATCACGGGCTCGTTCCACACTTCGGACTGCAGTACGTTGGCGATCACATTGCGGTGCAGCAGCACGGCGCCCTTGGAAACACCCGTGGTGCCCCCGGTGTACTGCAGCAGGGCAATGTCGTCGGGCTTGATGTCCGGCTTTTTGAAGGTGCCGCGCGTTCCCTGGGCGATGGCTTCGTTGAAGCGCACGGCATTGGGCAAGTTGTAGGCCGGCACCATCTTCTTGACGTTGCGCACCACATAGTTGACCAGCGCGCCCTTGAGCAGGCCGAGCTGGTCGCCCATGGCACACAGCACCACATGCTTGACGGGCGTGTGGGTAATGCACTGCTCCAGCGTGGTGGCAAAGTTCTCGATGATGACGATGGCCTTGGCGCCCGAGTCCTTGAGCTGGTGCTCCAGCTCGCGTGGCGTGTACAGCGGGTTGACGTTGACCACCACGAAACCGGCGCGCAGGATGGCGGCCACCGTGACCGGGTACTGCGGGACGTTGGGCATCATGATGGCAACACGGTCACCCTTGACCATGCCCAGGCCCTGCAGATAGGTGGCGAAGGCATTGCTCAGCGACTCCGTCTGGGCGTAGGTGATGTCCTTGCCCATGAAGCTGTAGGCCACGCGGTCGGCGTACTTGTGGAAGGCTTCCTCCATCAGTGCGACGAGGGACGGGTACTGCCCTGGGTCGATGTCGGCGGGCACGCCAGACGGGTAGCTCTTGAGCCAAATGCGGTCGGTCATCTCCGAGTCTCCTGATCTATTTTTCACGTGTGATGGACCGTGCAAGAACAATTTCGCACGGTCGTGCTTTTCCCTTGGGAATTATGCCTTGTCAGCCCTTGAGTGCTCCCAGCACCTCGTCAAGCATTTTCTTGGCGTCGCCAAACAGCATGCGGTTGTTCTCCTTGTAGAAGAGCGGGTTGTCCACCCCGGCATAGCCCGAGGCCATCGAGCGCTTCATCACGATCGAGGTCTTGGCCTTCCACACTTCGAGCACCGGCATGCCGGCAATGGGGCTGCCCGGGTCTTCGAGGGCGCTGGGATTCACGATGTCGTTGGCACCAATGACCATGACCACATCGGTGTCCGGGAAGTCCTCGTTGATCTCGTCCATCTCCATCACGATGTCGTAGGGCACCTTGGCCTCGGCCAGCAGCACGTTCATGTGGCCCGGCATGCGGCCCGCGACCGGGTGGATGCCGAAACGCACATTCACGCCCTTTTCGCGCAGGGTCTTGGTGATCTCGTACACCGTGTGCTGTGCCTGCGCCACGGCCATGCCGTAACCCGGCACGATGATGACGCTCTTGGCATCGCGCAGCAGTTCGGCCGTCTCGGCAGCGCTCACCGGCACCACCTCACCCTGCGGCTCGGCCGCTTCGCCCGATTTGGCGGGCGTCGAACCGCCACCGGAACCAAAGCCGCCCGCGATCACGCTGATGAAGTTGCGGTTCATTGCGTTGCACATGATGTACGACAGGATGGCACCCGAGGAGCCGACCAGCGCGCCGGTCACGATCAGCAGGTCGTTGCCCAGCATGAAGCCCGTGGCCGCAGCGGCCCAGCCCGAGTAGCTGTTGAGCATGGACACCACCACCGGCATGTCTGCACCACCAATGGCCATCACCATGTGCACGCCAAACAGCAGCGCGATCACGGTCATCACGATCAGCGGCAGCATGCCTTCGGCCACCGTGGATGCGTGAACGAACTCGCGACCGAACCAGATCACCACCAGCAGGCCGACCAGATTCATCCAGTGGCGCGCGGGCAGCAGCAGCGGCTTGCCGCCAATCTTGCCGTTGAGCTTGCCGAACGCAATCAGCGAGCCCGAGAAGGTCACAGCGCCGATCAGGATGCCGACGTAGATTTCCACCTCGTGGATGACCTTCTCCGCGCCCTGCAGCTGGATCGAGGTATCCACATAACTGGCAAAGCCGACCAGGCAGGCCGCCAGACCCACCAGGCTGTGCATGAGCGCGACCAGTTCGGGCATCTGGGTCATCTTCACGACCTTGGCGGCGTACAGGCCAATGCCACCGCCCACCACCAGCGCACCGACGATCCAGGCGACGCCCATGGGGCTGACGCGCGGTCCGAACACCGTGGCCAGCACGGCCAGCGCCATGCCGACCATGCCGAACAGGTTGCCGCGGCGCGAGGTTTCCGGGTTGGACAAGCCACCCAGGCTCAGAATAAAGAGAATGGCGGCGCCAAGATAGGCCACCGTGGCGAGACTTTGGGACATGAGCATCTTTCCTTGCGTGTTCTAGTTGTGTCTCGTTCTTATCGGCGGAACATGGCGAGCATGCGGCGCGTCACGGCGAATCCGCCGAACATGTTGACAGCGGTGAGCACAATGGCGGCAAAGGCCAGCCAGAGGATCAGCCCGTCGGGGCGCCCGTTGACACCCGCTTCGGGCGGCGCGATCTGCACCAGCGCGCCGATGGCGATGATGCTGGAAATGGCGTTGGTCACGCTCATCAGCGGCGTATGCAGCGCGGGTGTGACGTTCCATACCACCATGTAGCCGATGAAGCAGGCCAGCACGAACACCGTGAAGTGCCCCAGGAAGGCCGCAGGCGCATAGGCTCCGATGAACCAGAACGCCAGCGCAGCCACGGCAAAGAGAATGGCCAGGGTCTTGGCGGGCAACGGGGCGCTGCTGCCGTGGCCATGCCCGCTTTTCTTTTCGGCCACAGGGGCTGCGGCAGGCTTGGGCGCGGGCGCCGGCGCTGCCTTAAGCGGCGGTGCGGGCCAGGTGATGGCACCCTCCTTGATGACCGTTAGGCCCCGGATGGCGTCGTCTTCCATGTTGACCACGGCCACGCCGTCCTTGGCCTTGCACAGTTCCTCGATCAGGCGCATGAGGTTGGTGGCATACAGCGTGGACGACTGTTTGGCCAGGCGCGAAGCCAGATCGGTGTAGCCGATGATGGTCACGCCGTGGCGCACCACGGCCTCGCCGGGCACGGTCAGTTCGCAATTGCCGCCCTGCTCGGCAGCCATGTCCACGATCACGCTGCCCGGCTTCATCGACTGCACCATCTCGGCGGTGATGAGCTTGGGCGCGGGCTTTCCGGGGATCAGGGCCGTCGTGATGATGATGTCCGCGTCCTTGGCCTGGGTGGCGTACATCTGGCGTTGTGCGGCCTGGAAGCCCTCGCTCATCACCTTGGCGTAGCCGCCACCGCCCGAGCCCTCTTCTTCATAGTCCACCTTGACGAACTCACCGCCCAGCGACTTGACCTGGTCAGCCACCTCGGCGCGCGTATCGTTGGCCCGCACGATGGCGCCCAGGTTGGCTGCCGTTCCGATGGCCGCCAGGCCCGCCACGCCCGCACCTGCGATGAATACTTTGGCCGGGGGCACCTTGCCCGCCGCCGTGATCTGGCCGTTGAAATAGCGGCCGAAGGCATTGGCCGCTTCGATGACGGCGCGGTAACCGCTCACCCCTGCGGTGGATGTCAGCGCGTCCATCTTCTGCGCACGGCTCAGGGTGCGCGGCAGGCAGTCAATGGCCAGTACCGTGGCGTTCCTGGCAGCGAGCTGCTGCATCAGTTCCGGGTTCTGGGCGGGCCAGACAAAACCGATCAACGTACCGCCATCACGCATCAGCGCCACTTCGTCGCTGCTGGGCGGGCGCACCTTGAGCACAATGTCCGAAGCAGCCCACAGTGCGGCGGCATCCGGCAGCACCTCGGCACCAGCGGCACGGTAGGCTTCATCGCTGCAATGGGCGGCATCGCCCGCACCGGATTCGACAGCGACCGAGAAGCCAAGCTTGACGAGCTTTTCCACCACGTCGGGCACGGTGGCAACGCGCTTTTCGCCATGGAAGGTTTCCCGGGGCACGCCGATGCGCTGCGCCGGTGGGGTGGGATTGGTTTGCATGAATGGTCTCCTCCAGGTTTCGTGATCGTTGCGCAAGCGTCGCTGGGTCTTGCATGTGTCGTGAATCGGGGCAGGCATGCTCCACACCGCAATCGCACGGACAAACTGACCGCGAGCTTACATGAAGAAATTTCACGGTCCTATCTTCTATCGGACATGCACGGGTAGAGAAGGGCCCCCAAACAAAAACGGCAGCCCCAATGCTGCCGTTTTTCTGTATGGATGCGTTGGCGTCAGTTCACCACTTGGGCCAGTTCACCCGCAGCGTATTTTTGCGCCATCATCAGCAGGTTCGCACCCTTGATCTTGGAGCCCTGGCCTTCGCAGCCAAATTCAAGGTAGCGCTGCTTGCAGATGGCCTTGGCGGCTTCGCGCGCGGGCTTGAGCCATTCACGGGCATCGAACTTGTCGGGGTTTTCGGCCAGAAATTTGCGCACAGCACCGGTCATGGCGAGGCGGATATCGGTATCGATGTTGATCTTGCGCACGCCGTACTTGATGGCTTCCTGGATCTCCGAGACAGGCACGCCGTAGGTTTCCTTCATCTTGCCGCCGTACTGGTTGATGATGGCCAGCAGATCCTGGGGCACCGACGACGATCCATGCATCACCAGGTGGGTGTTGGGGATGCGAGCGTTGATTTCCTTGACGCGCGAGATGGCCAGCACGTCGCCAGTGGGTGGGCGGGTGAACTTGTAGGCGCCATGGCTGGTGCCGATGGCAATCGCCAGCGCATCCAGCTGGGTGGCCTTGACAAACTGCGCCGCTTCTTCGGGATCGGTCAGCATCTGGCTGTGGTCAAGCTTGCCGACGGCGCCGATACCGTCTTCCTCGCCCGCCTCGCCGGTTTCCAGTGAACCCAGGCAGCCAAGTTCACCTTCCACGGTCACGCCGACCTTGTGCGCCATCTCGACGACCTTGCGAGTGACGTCGACGTTGTATTCGAAAGAAGCGGGGGTCTTGCCATCTTCCATCAGCGAGCCGTCCATCATGACCGAACCAAAGCCGAGGTCAATCGCGCCCTGGCAGATCTTGGGCGAGGTGCCATGGTCCTGGTGCATGACCAGCGGAATGTGCGGATAGGCTTCGCAGGCGGCCTGAATCAGGTGCTTGATGAAGCTCTCGCCAGCGTACTTGCGTGCTCCTGCGCTGGCCTGAAGAATCACGGGCGCCCCCACCTCGTCGGCGGCCGCCATCACAGCCTGCACCTGCTCCAGGTTGTTGACGTTGAAGGCAGGAATGCCATAGCCATTGCTGGCGGCATGGTCAAGCAGTTCGCGCATCGATACGAGAGGCATGGTAGTGATCCGATCAGGGTTAGGGAGGCACAGAAAACGGTACAGGGCGGCGGCAACCGCTTGGTAACCGCTTGGTAACCGCTGATTTTAGCGGCCTCCGACCCTCCCTATCACTTCCTTCTCTACCCTCAAGGCAGGCAACACCTGCCCGCGCATTCCAGCGCACACGTTCAGACGACGCGGCAAATTTTCAGCATATTGGTTCCCCCGGGTGCCCCCATGGGCTCGCCGCAGGTGATGGCGTAGACGTCTCCGCTGCTGACAATGTTGCGCATTTTAAGGTGCCGCTCTGCCTGCTCCAAGGCCGTATCACGGTCTGCGCTGGTATCCATGAGCAGCGGCCGCACGTTGCGAAAGAGAGCCATGCGTCGCTGCGTCGCGATCTTGGGGGTCAGCGCGTAGATCGGGATATGGATGCGGTGGCGGCTCATCCACAGGGCGGTGGAGCCGCTATCGGTCATGGCAACGATGGCCTTGGCACCGAGGTGGTGCGCCGTGAACAACGCCCCCATGGCAATCGATTGGTCGATGCTCCCAAAGGTACGCCCCGAAAAATCTGCATCGAGCTGCACATCTTCGGCCGCTTCCGCCGCAGCGCAGATTTTCGCCATCTCCAGCACGGTTTCGAGCGGATATTTACCCGCAGCAGTCTCCGCACTGAGCATGACGGCATCCGTGCCATCAAGTACCGCGTTGGCGACATCGCTGACCTCGGCGCGTGTCGGCACGGGGTTGTTGATCATGCTCTCCATCATCTGCGTTGCCGTGATGACCACCTTGTCCATGTCACGCGCCATCCGGATCATTTTCTTCTGGAGCGCGGGCACCACCGCATTACCCACCTCCACGGCCAGGTCACCACGCGCCACCATGATGCCGTCGCTGGCCCGCAGAATTTCCTCCAGCCGTGGAATGGCCTCTGCCCGCTCGATTTTTGCAATCAGCCCTGGCCGGTGCTTGTAAGGCGCAGCCGCCACATTGCACAGCTGGCGTGCCATTTCCATGTCCGTGGCGTTTTTTGGAAAGCTCACCGCCACATAGTCGGCCTGCAGACTCATGGCCGTGCGGATGTCCTCCATGTCCTTTGCCGTCAATGCCGGCGCTGTCAGACCACCGCCCTGCTTGTTGATGCCCTTGTTGTTCGAGAGCTCGCCACCAATTTTGACCGTGGTGTGCACTGCTTCGCCACGCACCGCGTCCACGGTAAGAACAATAAGACCGTCATTCAAAAGGAGTACGTCGCCGGCACGGGTGTCCCGGGGAAGTTCCTTGTAATCCAGACCCACCCCATCCTGGTCCCCCGGTTCGGTCCGGGATGCGTCCAGCACGAAGGGCGCCCCGGCCTCCAGCATCACTCGCCCCTGCACAAATTTGCCGACACGAATCTTGGGACCCTGCAAGTCCGCCATGATGGCCACTTCCCTGCCCGCCCGCTGCGCTGCCTCACGCACCATCCTTGCGCGGTCGATATGGTCCTGCGCGGTTCCGTGGCTGAAGTTGAGGCGCACCACATTCACGCCTGCCTTGATCATTTGCTCCAGAAGCAGCGCCTCACTGGAGGCGGGGCCCAGAGTGGCAACAATCTTGGTGGCGCGACGCAACAACATGAACAGCTTCTTTCGTATATGTAATTAGATTTCAATTTTCACACGGATTGGGTTACATGCCCGCAACGACGTGTGAAACACCCAGCCTCTGGAAAAGCATTTTTCAGCGCGCTGCACGTATTCGTGCTGCTCCCATCGGACAGACCATAAAAAAGGCCGTCATCAGACGGCCTTCTTATTTGATTTCCAAGCCAATGCTCGGTGTGAAACTCAACGGGGCACCTGCAGCAGACGCTGCACATCACGGTCGTTGGGCAAGGCATAGTCGTGGCCCCGCACGATACGACCGTCTTCGGTCCGGACCAGCTTGAGGCTGACATAGGTGAAGTTGGCTGCCGCGGAATAGGTGCCCACCAGCACCAGCGAAGCATTGTGGCTGCGCGCGATATCCTTGATCTCACGCGAGAGCAACAATTCGCCCGCACCTTCCTTGACGAACACATCGCCACGGAGTTTGATTTCCTTCACATTGAATCCGCTGCCCGCCATGACCGAGGCATATTGCTCCGAAAGCGTACGGCCCAACGGCGCAGAACGGCTCAGGTCATTGACGTTGACCACCGTGGCCACCAACACCGGACCACCGCCCAGGGAGTCCATGTTGAAACCGGCGACAAGCTTGGTCACGGCATCGCGGTTGGCTTGCAGAAACTGGCTGCTGGCCGCTTCCTGGTAGCTGGGTTCAGCGCGTACAGGAACATTGTTCGAGGCACAGCCCGCCAGCAGCGCGCCGGCCAGTGCGGTCAAGAGTGCGTACGATTTCATTGCGAAACCACCTTCATGTTGACGTTCTTGTACGAAGGACGCATGAACAACGGGGTGTCAGCGTTTTCAAGGTAGTACACATCCGTCTTGCGGACGATGTACTGGCCACCGCGCGTCACGGTGGTGGTCAGAATCATCTCGGTATTGGTCGGTCCACCCGAATTGATGCTGGCACCATAATCCGCCGCTGCAGTAAGGCCCAGGGTGGCCAGCAGCTGTGCATCCAGGTGCTCATGGCGCAGCCCATAGGCGGCCATGAGTCCGGCGGCAATCATGGTGAACTGGCCGGGGATGAAATGGGGGCGCTCGCTGTTGTGGCGCACCAGCTGGGTGTGGTACGTCACGTCAAGCGTCTGGCCCGGCATCTGCTGCACCGGAGCTCCGCTCTGTACCAGCTTGGTAATCAGAAAGTCGCGGAACGCCAGGTCGAAGGAACTGGGATTGCCGGGCAAAGCCACATGCAGCTGCGTTCCGGGCGCCACACCGACTTTGTCGAGAGTGGCCAGCGTTTGAGCGACCACGTCGTTTGAAACCAGTTCCCAGTGACCTGCGGAGCGCACCTTGGGCTGCACCGTCAATTCAAAATTCTCGGCGAGGGGAATGGGCGCCCTCGATGCGCATCCCACCATAGTTGCCACAGCGCCAGCCAGCACGGCCAGGCTGATTGCCTTTGAAAACACCATGATTCCCTCCTACGGACTTGAACGACGGGCCCACAGAAAAGCGATATCCCGCACGATTGAAATTAATTTTGGGCGTTATGCTCAACAAAAACAAGAAAAAGATGCGCTAACTGCGCCCGGATGCAGACGCTTTGTTGTTTTTGTCACAGTCCGAAGTTTCCCCGCCCCATCAAGTCGAAGCGCGCTTTTCAAGAATCTCGAAAGCCGGCAGTGTTTTCCCTTCGAGCACTTCGAGAAACGCACCGCCACCGGTCGAGATATATCCCATGTCTTTCTCGATACCGTATTTGGCAATGGCTGCCAGGGTATCCCCTCCCCCGGCAATACTGAATGCAGGCGACCTGGCAATGGCCTGTGCAATGGTCCGCGTTCCATTTTCAAAGGGTGCGAACTCAAAAACACCCACCGGCCCGTTCCAGACGATGGTGCCCGCCTGCAGGAGCTGGTCCGCCAGGCGGCGGGCCGTGTCGGGCCCGATGTCCAGAATCAGGTCATCCTCAGCCACGTCCTGGGCCGCCTTGATGACAGCGGGCGCATCGGCCGCAAATGTCTTGGCCGTGACCACATCCGTGGGAATAGGCACCTCGGCTCCGCGGGCCTTCATGGCGTTGATCACCGCGCGCGCCTCATCCAGCAATCCTGGCTCCGCCAGACTCTTGCCGATAGGCAGGCCCGCAGCCAGCATGAAGGTGTTGGCAATGCCACCACCGACGATCAGCTGATCCACGTTCTTTGACAGGCTTTGGAGAATGGTGAGTTTGGTGGACACCTTGGAGCCCGCCACAATGGCCGCCAGCGGGCGTTTCGGGCTGGCCAGTGCCTTGGTGATGGCATCAATTTCGGCCGCGAGCAGCGGGCCGGCGCAGGCAATCGGTGCAAACTGGGCGATGCCGTAAGTCGTTCCCTCGGCACGGTGGGCCGTACCGAAGGCATCGTTGACAAAAATATCGCACAGCGCTGCGAGCTTGCGCGCCAGGGCTTCGCTGTTTTTCTTCTCGCCCACATTGACGCGGCAGTTCTCCAGCAACACCACCTGTCCCGGCTGCACCTGCACACCGTCGACCCAGTCGGCGACGAGGGGCACGTCGCGGCCCAGCAGGCTGGACAGGCGCGCCGCCACAGGCGCCAGGGAATCTTCCGGCTTGAATGCCCCTTCGGTCGGACGACCCAGATGGCTGGTGACCATGACGGCCGCTCCCGCATCCAGAGCCATCTGGATGCAGGGCACCGAGGCGCGGATGCGCGTGTCCTCGGTAATGGCACCGTCGCCATCGAGCGGCACGTTCAGGTCGGCACGGATGAAAACGCGCTGGCCACGGGCACGGCCCTGGGCGCACAGATCGGAGAAGCGAAGAATGTTCATGGGAATGGTCAGTCTGGCAAGTCGCACATGCGGCAGGGCTGCCATTGTAGGCACGCGCCAGCGGTTACCAGCCCAGACCGACGTGCAGCGGCAGATAGACCAGCATGCCCACGACGATGGTGCCCAGAATGCCGCGCCGCCAGAAATAGTAGGCCGTGGCACACAGGACTGCGGGCAGGCGCGCATCCTGTAGCGTGCCGATGAGGTTTCCCTGTGTCATGAGGATTTCCGGTGCAATCACGGCCGTCAGGGCGGCCAGCGGCGCATATTTCAAGCCGCGGCGCAACCAGTCCGGCATGGGGATTTCGCGCTCCGGGATCATGAAGAACGCCCGCGCCAGCACCGTGATGGCTGCCAGCACCGCAATGGCCAGGACCAGCCAGAGTTCATCCGCACTCATGGCGCACCGTCTCCATGGCCCGGTGCTACCCCGCGGCGGCGCCGCTCCACCGCCTCCATCATCAAGCCCGCTGCCACGGCGGCAGCGATCGCCACGAGGATGTTGAGCTTGAGCGGCAGGGCAAAGGCCGCGATGGCCGCCGTGGCCGCCACGCCCGTGGCCAGCCAGGTGGCGCGGTCAAATAGCAGTGAAAGCAAGATGCCCAGCAGCGCCAGCACACCGGCAAAGCCCAGACCCCAGGACAGCGGTATGGCATGGGCCAGCAGGATGCCAGCGATCGAAGGGATTTGCCAGGCCGCCCAGTTCACCGATGCCGCCCCCCAGAAGTAAGGCACCTGCCCCGGACCGGGCCGAGGCTCGGGGAAGCGCTTCATGAAAGCCACGAAGATCACGTCGCCACTGAAATAGCCAATCGTGAGCCGCTGGCGCAAGGGCAGCGGCTGGAAATACGTGCGCCACATGCTGCTGAAAATCACGAAGCGCAGGTTCACGCAAGCCGCCGTGAGCCACACCACCCAGAGTGGCGCACCTGCCGCCAGCAAGGGGATCACCGCCAGCTGCGCGCTCCCCGCGTACACCAGCAGCGACATGAGCAACGCCATGGGAACCGACATGCCACTCTTGACCATGGCCACGCCGGTCACCAGCCCCCAGGCGCCAACGCCCACCGCCGGGCCCAGCATGTCGTTCACACCCTGGCGAAACGACGGATGGCGCACGGCGGCACCCACCGCGAGCCAGCTCACCCGCCCGCTCCAGCCGCAGGTACGCCGAGCACCATGCCCGGGCGGAGGTCGAATCCGTGCAGAAAATCAGCGGCTGCCAGGCGCTTGCCCCCGGAGCGCTGCATCATGGTCAGGCGCAGTGCGCCCTCGCCGCATGCCACCAGGACGCCCGTGTCATCTACAGACAAAATATGGCCACAACGCACGTCCGTCATGCGCTGACAGCTATCAATTTTGCAAGCCCAGAGCTTGATGACCTCCGGCCCCAGGACGGTGCTGGCACCAGGAAACGGATCGAACGCTCGAATGCGGCGGGCGATTTCTTCGGCCGGCCGGGACCAGTCGACCAGGCTTTCGGCCTTTTCAATCTTGTGCGCATAGGTCACGCCCTCCCGGGGCTGCGGCACACGCGCCAGTTCACCGCGCTCCGCCTGCTGCAGCGCCTGCACAATGAGCCGCCCCCCGAGGGTTGCAAGCCGGTCGTGCAGGACGGCTGTCGTATCCTGAGGCAGGATGTCCACGGCCTCCCGCAGCAGCATGTCGCCGGTATCCAGACCCGCATCCATCTGCATGATGGTCACGCCCGTCTGTTCGTCACCCGCCTCGATGGCGCGGTGAATGGGGGCCGCCCCTCGCCAGCGCGGCAACAGGCTGGCGTGAATGTTCAAGCATCCTCTGGGTGGCGCGTCCAGCACCCACTGGGGAAGAATCAGGCCATAGGCAGCCACCACCATGACATCGGCCTGGGCTGCCGCAATGGCGGCGCGTGCCTGTGCCGCATCTTCGGGATACTTGCCCTCCAGCCGCAGGCTGCGCGGCTGCACGACGGGAATGCCATGCTCCAGCGCATGCTGTTTGACGGGTGATGCCTGCAGCTTCATGCCTCGCCCGGCAGGACGGTCTGGCTGGGTCAACACCAAAGGCACCGGATAGCCGGCCTCGATCAGCGTCTTCAGGGCCATGCGGGCAAACTCCGGTGTCCCGGCGAAGATGACTTTCAAGCTCATGGGCGCAGGAAACGGTGTTCAGCGGTAGCGCTGGTCGGCCGCCGGATCATCCGCAAACTCCGTGCGAACCACCACCCCGGCGGCATCCAGGTGGATGCGTACCAGCCGATGCACCCCGTATTCTTGGAAGAAGTAGGTCCAGACACTCCCCTTCTCGCCATCGGCTGCGCGGCGAGCGGGTGGCCCGAAGGTTTGCTGGAGGTCGGCGGCCCGCCACTGGCCGACCGTGATGCCCTCCAGCTTCTGACGGGCCAGCACCTGCTCCCTGGCCACAAGCCGCCCCGATGCATCAAAGTCCAGACTCTGCACCTGCCCTGCCTGCGGACGGTACAGCAGCCGCTGCCCCACGGGCAGCTGATAGGTCGCCCACGGCGCCCCCCAGCGTGCCAACACGTCGTCAACGGTCGCGCCGGGCGATACATCGCTGGAGGTCGCACAACCCGATAGCAGGGCGCACAGCACCAGAACAGCCGCAGCTCCAACGACCGGGCGCTGGATGGAACTCATGGGCGATCCTCGCGCTGGCGCTTGAGCATCTTGGATTTGATGCGGTTGCGCTTGAGGGGAGAGAGGTATTCGACAAACACCTTGCCCAGCAGGTGGTCCAGCTCGTGCTGGACGCAGACGGCCAGCAGTTCAGTGGCCTCGATCGTGCGCGATTGCCCGTGGGCGTCCATGGCCCGCACATGCACGGCGGCTGAACGCTCGACCCCATCGTAGATCCCGGGCACCGACAGGCAGCCTTCATCCCCCCGATGCTTCTCGGCACTGAACCAGACAATCTCCGGATTGATCAACACCAGCGGCTCGTTGCGCTCCTCGGAGACATCGATGACGACGATGCGCTCGTGCACGTCGATCTGCGTGGCCGCAAGACCAATGCCGTGGGCGTCGTACATGGTTTCCAGCATGTCCGACACCAGGCGGCGAACACGATCATCCACCGCCTGCACAGGTTTTGCCACGATGTGCAGACGGGGGTCGGGATAACAAAGAATGGGAAGAATTGCCATGGACGCGCCAAAAAGATGTCGCTATTTTCGCCACTTTTTCAGCCCAGTGCAGCCGCCTTATCCAATAATCATTGCCGAATCAAGGGCTTGAGCAGAGAATCTCAGTTGGTTTGTAATGAATTTCGCCGCATTCACCGCTCTGCGCGGTGCATTGTGGCGCCAGCGAGGGGGCATTCAGCAATGCATCAAAACAGGAACGATATGGCGGCATTCTCCGGTCTGCAACGGGCAACATGGGGTGCCGTCACCCTCATCTGCGCCGCATTGGCCAGCCCTCTGGCCTTGGCACAAGGCCATCCCGTCACCCACAGCCAGCGCGCTACGGCCGAACAGGTCGCGGCGCAGGGCGTGCCATTGGCCGAACTGTCCCCCGATGCACCGGATACCTACATCGTCAAAAGTGGCGACACGCTCTGGGGCATTTCCGGCATGTACCTCAAGCGCCCCTGGCGCTGGCCGGAACTCTGGGGCATGAACCTGCAAGCCATTCGAAATCCGCATCTCATCTTTCCGGGGCAAACCCTCCATCTCGAAAAGACGGGCGGTTTTGCGCGTCTGCGCACCAGTGCCCCTGGAGCGCTCGAAACCGTGCGCGTCTCTCCACGGACGCGCAGCAACAGCTTGTCGGAATCGGCTCTTCCCACGCTGAAATCCCACCTGATCGAACCCTTCCTGGCGGAACCCCTGGTGGTGGATGCCGATACCTTGAGCCAGGCCCCACGCATTGTGGGCACCACGGAAGACCGCGTGCTGATGTCGGCCAATGACCGCATCTATGCGCGCGCAGACGCCGCCAGCCCGATGCGGGCCGAGCCCGGCGAACCACGCCAGTACCGCATTTTTCGCAATGCCGTCGCGCTGAAGGACCCGATGACCGGGGACGTCCTCGGGTACGAAGCGCAGTATCTCGGCAAAGCCGTGATGGTGCGCGGCGAAGGCTACGAAGACAGCGCCAACGGCAAGGGCGGCATCACCTCCGATTACGTCCCGGCCACCCTCGACATCACCTCCATCAAGGAAGAGATCCGTGCAGGCGACCGGCTGCTGCCTTCCCCGCCACGCACCTTTACCAGCTACGTTCCCCACGCCCCGGGCGTCGATGTGGACGCCCGGGTGGTCTCCATCTATGGCAGTTCAGCCGTCGCCAATGCAGCCCAGAACAATGTGATTGCCATCAATCGTGGCACTCAGGATGGCATCGAGGTCGGTCATGTCCTCAACCTGCTGACCAAAGGAAGCCGCATCCGTGACACCACCGCAGAGCAACGCTCGGAGATCAAACTCCCCAGCGAAAGCAATGGTGTGGTCATGGTGTTCCGGACATTCGACCGCGTGGCCTATGCGCTCATTCTGGACGTCAGCACCCCTGTCCGGGTGGGCGACCGTCTGGTCAATCCGCAATAACCGATCCGCCAGTTCGCCCGGCGCCACATGCGCAGGGTGGGACGCATATCCCCGATGGAACGCGATGAACTTGCAGCCTGGCTGCGGCTGACGCTCACCCCGGGGGTCGGCGGCACGGCAGCGCGGCGCCTTCTGGTGGCGTTCGGTTGGCCGCAACGCATTTTCGAGCAGTCGCCACAGGCGCTCCAGGCCTGCGTCACCGCACACCAGGCCAGCGCACTGCTCTCGCCACCGGAAACCCTGGTTGCACTCGTTGACGCCACCTGGCAATGGCTGCAGGAGGCGCAAGCCAGTGGCGCACCGGTGCGGGCCGTCGCGCCGCTGGGGCATCCGCTGTATCCGGCCACGCTGCTGGACACCGATGACCCACCCTTGCTGTTGTATCTTCTGGGTGCACCGCGCTTCATGGTGCCGGGTGCCCTGGCAGGAATGCGCTGCCTGGCCATGGTCGGCAGCCGCAACCCCACGCCGCAGGGTCAGGACAATGCCCGGCAGTTTGCCCGCGCCCTGCGCAGTGCGGGTTTGACCATCGTGTCGGGGCTGGCCCTCGGTATTGATGCGGCCGCCCATGAGGGCGCGCTGGCCGCAGGTGCGGACGATGACGCCACGCCTGCCACCATCGCCGTGGTCGGCACCGGGCTGGACCGTGTGTATCCCAGCCGCCATCTTGACCTGGCGCACCGCATCGCCGCACAGGGTCTGCTGGTCAGCGAATACCCGCTGGGAACCCCTCCCCTGCCGGGCAATTTCCCTAAGCGCAACCGGATCATCTCCGGCCTGTCCCAGGGAACGCTGGTGGTGGAGGCGGCTCCTGCCTCCGGCTCGCTGATCACAGCGCGACTGGCCAGCGAGCAAGGGCGCGAAGTCTTCGCGATCCCGGGATCCATTCACGCCATCCAGTCACGCGGGTGCCACGCCCTCATTCGCCAAGGGGCCAAGCTGGTGGAATCGGCACAGGATGTGATGGAAGAGCTCCATTGGCCTGCTGCATCGCAGCCACCAACGACCGCGCCCTCGGCCACCCCGGCAATGGGGGACACGATGCACCACTCTCTGCTGGAGGCCATGGGATTTGACCCCATCGGTCTGGATGCCTTGCAGGCGCGAAGCGGACTGGATACCGCACGCTTGCAGGTGCAATTGCTGGAACTGGAATTGGCAGGACTGGTCGGGCGGCTCCCCGGTGGACTGTTCCAGCGCATGGGCCTGGCCTGACCCTCGAATTCGGCCCGGCAAAACGCCGCCCCCCCCCACCCGCAGATCAACCGAGCAGACGCTCCGGATTGGCGTTGAGTTTGGCCAGTGCGTCGCGTGTGGCGCGTACCGTCAGTCCTTCTTCCTCACGAGCCACCAGCAGACCGGCCTGCAAATACGCCCCCAGGCGGCGCAACTGGATGAGGTAGCTGCGGCCATCGGTCGCTGCGAACAGATGCAGCTGCTTGCGCTGGCTGTGCCAGGCATATTGCACCTGGTTGCTCGACCCGTTGTGATCCAGCGTGAACCAGTTGCCCAATTGAAGCTCCTGGGCCCAGGTCACCATGGCGTCGTCCACCGGCGCCCCGTTGTCGGCCACGACATGGATGGCCGAAGCATCGATACCAGTCATCATTTCGATACTCTCGGCATCCAGCGGCAAGTCTCCCATGTCGGCGTCGCCGATAAAATCTTCCAGGTTTTCCAGCCGCTTGGCCATCGCCTCGATGTGCTCCATCGGAATGGCGGCAGTCTTCGACAGGAATGCTTCAGCCAGGGTATCCGTGAGCGCCTTGATCTGGGCATCCTGCGCGGCCCCCGTGATGCCCATGAGCGCCAGCCCCTGGCGCAGCCGCTGCAACAATGCGGGCAGACTCTGGATGACCTGGGCACGCTCGCTGCGGTTGGGCTTGGCGCTGGCCGCCCACACCAGATCGGCGGCCGTCCGCTTGAATGCAATCGTGTCGGCATGCTGTGGACCTTCACGCACCGCCGACAGCGCCAGCACCTCGGCCCAGGTCTTGAAGAGAAACTCGCGGATTTCGTCGCGCACCGGCATGTCCTTGAGCATGGTGCGCAACTCGATGGTGTATTGAATGGCCAGCGTTTCCTTCTGCTCGACCTGCTGCGCCACACTCACAAGGCGCGAGGTCGCCTGCTTTTCCGTGAGGAACTTGGCCAGGAATTTTTCGAACTCGTCGTACACCAGCTGGAACACGCGCCGCCCGGTCTCGGGATACTGTTCGATCACCTGCACGATGCGCTTGATCTCGGCTTCAAGCGCACTGCCCGTGATGGAGGTCGCGTCAAACCCCAGGGCGCACGAACCCATGCGGTCGATGAGCTGCCGTGCCGGGTGGTTCAGGTTGCTGAAAAATTCCGGCTCGGCCAGCGCCACGCGCAACACCGGAACCTGCAGCCGAGCAAACCACACCCGCACGGCCGGTGGAATGCGATCTTCGGCCAGGATGCTCTGAAACATCAGCGCCACCACCTCGATAATGGCTTTTTCGCCCTGGGTGTCGGCTTTTTTCTTGAACTCGGTGGCGCGATTGCGCACCACCCCAGCAAGCTGCACCACGGCGGCGGGGCTGTAGTCCTCGACCACAGCCCCGCCCACGGTGCTGTAGTAGGTCTCGGCCTGCACACGATGGGCCGCCAGCGCATGGGCCAGTGCCGCCGACGCGGGTGGCGCATTCACCATGTCGAACCCCGTGGCCGGCTGGGTCAGCAGGCGTCGCAGCTGCCCCATCACACCATGGGCCCGCTGGCGCGCGCGGGCCAGCGGTGTCATACCCGACATTCCGACCATGCCGGTGGCCGATGGCGGCATGCCATACGCAGGCCCCTGCCCCCCCATCATCGGAGCCACCTGTCCGCGCCCCGAAGCCTGCGCCCGGGCCCGGGCTGCAGCCACGGCCTCCTGTGATTGCTCCAATGCACGCGAGGCCGGTGCAGCCTGCAGTCCTACCGCCCCGGACGTCGGCGGGCGGCGTACGCGCAGATCCTGCTTTGCATCAATGCCCTGGTTCTGCAAAGAATCGTTGCAGGCTTGGTAGACCGTCTGCAGAAGCGTCGCCAACTCGCGCTGCAGGGGATCAAGCACAGTCTGCAGGTCTTCGCGCGGCAATCCGGCCTTGCCCCAGCTGTCCACCAGCCGCAAGGCCACGGCTTCCGGGCGCAGGATGTCGGTGGATGGAAGATCCTGTCCCTCCAGGGCCTGGACGCGCAGGCGCAGGGCCTCGAAGGCCGCACTGACCTGCTCCAGGACAGGCAAAGCCATGCGCGATGCCAGAATCTTGTTTTCGACCACGTCGTCATCGACCAACTCGAACGTGGGCTCGGGGATACGCATTCCCGCACCGGCAGGCGCCGCCACAGGCGCCGCCGTCAGCGCTTCGCGCCAGGCCTCCATCGTTCCCCGGAGCCATGCGCCGCTGCACTGCTGGTATTTCTGCCAGGCGTCGCGCCGATTCTGCATCTCACGCTGGGTCCCCGTCTGGGACATCAGCGTGTTCAAGAACTCCATCAGGGCCTTGTCGATACCCGTCAGGCCTGCGCACAGCCCTTCCACCAGCCGCTCGCGCACCTGGCGAGCCAGCCTGCGCTGGGGATGGATCGGCGGCGTGGGTGTGTGCATTCCGAGATATTAGCCCGGGAATCACTCAATGGGTCACACCGTCGCACCCGCATTGGGGTCGTTCGGGTCCCCTTCCTTGCGCGTGGACTTGACGAGATCCTCGCGCTTGACACCCAGCCACATGGCAATGGCGGCCGCCACGAAAACCGAAGAGTAGATGCCGAACAGGATGCCGATGGTGAGCGCCAGCGCGAAGTAGTGCAGGCTCGGCCCGCCAAAGAACAGCATGGACAGCACCATGGCTTCGGTCGAAGCGTGGGTGATGATGGTGCGGCTCATCGTGCTGGTGATGGCGTGGTCGATGACTTCATGCGTGGTCATCTTGCGGTAGCGGCGGAAAGCCTCGCGGATCCGGTCAAAAATCACCACCGACTCATTCACCGAATACCCCAGCACCGCCAGCACGGCGGCCAGCACCGCCAGCGAAAACTCCCACTGGAAGAAGGCAAAGAAACCCAGGATGATGACCACGTCGTGCAAATTGGCAATGATGGCTGCAACACCGAACTTCCACTCGAAGCGAAACGCCAGGTAGATGACAATGCCCACGATCACCATGGCCAAGGCCATGAGACCGCCATGCACCAGTTCCTCGCCCACCTGCGGGCCGACGAACTCGGTGCGACGCAACGTCACGCCGGGGTCTGCCGCCTTAAGAGCGCCCATGACCTGCTCGCTCTGCTGGGCCGAGGTCACCCCTTTTTGCACCGGCAGGCGAATCATCACGTCGCGTGCCGTGCCGAAATTCTGCACCTGCACATCGTCGGCATAGCCCAGCGCCGACACGGCGCTGCGCACCTTGGCCAGTTCGGCCGGCTGGCTGTAAGCCACCTCCAGAACCGTGCCCCCGGTGAACTCCACCGACAGGTGCAGCCCGCGCGAAAACAGGAAGAACACGGCCAGCGCGAAAGTGATGAAGGAAATCGCGTTGAAGACCAACGCGTGCTTCATGAAGGGAATGTCTTTTTTGATGCGGAAGAACTCCATGGTCTTCCTCCTTTATTCAGGCTTGGCCACGGCCTTGCCGTTGCCTTCTGGCTTCCAGATCTGTCCGATGGACAGGCTCTTGAGCTTTTTCTTGCCGCCATACCAGAGATTGACCAGACCGCGCGAGAAAAACACGGCCGAGAACATGCTGGTCAGGATGCCGAGGCAGTGCACCACGGCAAAACCCCGCACCGGCCCCGAGCCGAAAGCCAGCAAGGCCAGGCCGGCAATCAGGGTGGTGACGTTCGAGTCGAGAATGGTGGCCCAGGCCCGCTCGTATCCGGTATGAATGGCCATCTGGGGCGAGGCGCCCTCGCGCAGCTCCTCGCGGATGCGCTCGTTGATCAGCACATTCGAGTCAATGGCCACACCAATGGCCAGTGCCATGGCAGCAATGCCGGGCAACGTCAGCGTGGCCTGCAGCATGGACAGCACAGCGAGCAGCATCAGCACATTGACCCCCAGCGCGATGCTGGAAAACACGCCAAACAGCATGTAATACACGCACATGAAGGCCGCGATGGCCAGCATGCCCCAGACGACGCTGTTGATGCCGCGCTCGATGTTGTCTGCACCCAGGCTCGGGCCGATGGTGAATTCCTCAATGATCTCCATGGGCGCGGCCAGCGAACCGGCGCGCAGCAGCAGCGCCGTGTCGTTGGCTTCCATGGTGGTCATGCGGCCCGAAATCTGCACGCGGCCGCCGGCAATCTCGGTGCGGATGACGGGGGCCGTCACCACCTCCCCCTTGCCCTTCTCGAACAGGATGATGGCCATGCGCTTGTTGACGTTCTCACGCGTGACATCGCGGAAGATGCGTGCGCCCTTGGCGTCGAGCGTGAGGTTGACGGTGGGTTCCTGCGTCTGGCCATCGAAACCAGGCTGGGCATCGGTGAGGTTTTCACCGGTCAGGATGACCTGCTTCTTGACGATCACGGGCAGGCTGTTGCGGTCCAGGTAGCGCTCGGAGCCAAACGGCACCGGGCCCTGCCCGGCCTCCGCCGCGCGCGCCTCGGTACCCTCATCCACCAAGCGAACCTCCAGCGTGGCGGTACGGCCCAGGATGTCCTTGGCCTTGGCGGTGTCCTGCACGCCGGGCAGCTGCACGACGATGCGGTCCAGGCCCTGCTGCTGGATCACAGGCTCGGCCACGCCGAGCTCGTTGATCCGGTTGTGCAGCGTGGTGATGTTCTGCTTGAGGGCCTGCTCCTGCACGCGGCGCGTGGCCTCGGGCTTGATGCTCGCGCGCAACTTGAATTCGGCGCCATCGGGCGTGACCGTGGTCTGCAGGTCGGGGAACTGGTCGGTGATCAGGTTGACCGTAGCCGTGCGCGTGGCTTCGTCGCGCACCCTGATATCGATGGACTGGCCGTCGCGGCTGATACCGCCATGGCGGATGTTCTTGTCGCGCAGGGCGCTGCGCAGGTCGCCCGCATACGACTCGGCCTTCTTGGTCAGAGCCGCCTGCATGTCCACCTGCAGCATGAAGTGCACACCGCCACGCAGGTCCAGCCCCAGGTACATGGGCTGTGCGTGCAACGCGGTCAGCCAGGTGGGCGAACGCGAGATGAGGTTCAGCGCAACGATGTAAGACGGGTCCTGCGCATCGGGCACCAGGGCTTTCTGGATCGCGTCCTTGGCCTTGAGCTGGTTGTCGGGCGTATCGAAACGGGCACGCACCGAGGTGCCATCGAGGCTGACGAAATCAGCCTTGACGCCTGCGGCCTTGAGCGCCTCTTCCACCCGTTGCAGCACGGCGGCATCGACCTTGATGGTGGCCTTGGCCGAAGAGACCTGCACCGCAGGCGCCTCTCCGAAGAAATTGGGCAGGGTGTAGAGCACCCCCACCAGCAGCGCGATCACCAGGATCGCGTACTTCCAGACCGGATAACGGTTCATGATCGCGCTTTTACCTCACGGACAAGGACTAGTCAGGCCGACCTCCAGCACGGAGCGGCGACCTGCAGGCTTTGAAGAGCCCGGAAATTATTTGATCGTACCCTTGGGCAGCACCTGCACCACGGCAGCGCGCTGGATCTGGACTTCCACACCCGAGGCGATTTCCACATGCAGGTACTGCTCGCTCAGGCGCGAGACCTTGCCCAGCATGCCACCGCCCACCACCACCTCGTCGCCCTTGGCGATGGCTTCGATCATGGCGCGGTGCTCTTTCTGGCGCTTCATCTGGGGGCGGATCATGACGAAGTACAGCACCACGAACATCAGCACCAGCGGCAGCATGCCTGTCAGCGAGGACATGAAGTCACCGCCACCTGCGGCAGCAGCGGGAGCGGTCTGGGCGAAAGCAGAGGAAATAAACACGGACAGGACTCCACAATGGATGGTCAAAACAGACAAAACCCGCCACGGACGCTCGCTTGGGCGCCCGCCAGGCGGGGAACGGGACATTGTATGCGGGTGTCGGCCCGCGCTGTCACGGCGAAAACCCAGCAGGTTTACGGGTGTTTGCCCCCGTCCAACCCGCAAGCCAACAGCTGAAAAATACAAGCAAAAAGTGCCTTCAACGCTTTACCAGTAAGCGCTGAAAGCTACTTTTTCAATAGCAATCTGCTGTGGCTGCGTTTTCCGGCTCAGGCCGCCTGGCGCTCCGGCCGACTGCGCCACTGGGCCATCAGGCCGTCCCACTTGGCGCGCGCAGCCTTGAGGTGGCGCTCCTTCACATGGCCGTAACCCCGGATGTCCTCGGGGATGCGTGCAATTTCTGCCGCCAGCGCCAGACGCTCGGGCGTCAGGCCTGCGATCAGTTCCTCGATGCAGGCGCGGTATTCCTGGATCAACGCACGCTCCATGCGGCGCTCGTCGGACTTGCCAAAAATGTCCAGCGCGCCGCCGCGCAAACCCTTGAGCCCGCCGAGCACACCCAGGGCGCGGCGCATCCAGGGACCGAACGACTGCTTGACCAGCTCGCCCTTCTCGTTGCGCTTGGCCATGAGGGGTGGCGCCATGTGGTGAACGATCTTGTAGTCGCCTTCGAACAGGGCGTCGATCTTGTCGGTGAAGGCCTTGTCGGTGTGCAGGCGGGCCACCTCGTACTCGTCCTTGTAAGCCATGAGCTTGAAAAGGTAGCGCGCCACGGCCTCGGCCAGGCGCGTGCTGCTGCCCAGCCGGGCCTCTGCAGCCTGCACTTTATCGACGAAGGCGCGGTACTGCGCCGCATACGCGGCATCCTGGTAGCCTGTGAGGAACTCCACGCGCTGCGCCACCATTTCGGCCAGCGCAGGCTTCTTCACAAACTGGATCACCTGCGCCACCTGGAACAACGCCTGCACGGCCGCCAGGTCGTGCGCGCAGCGCCGACCCCATTCAAACGCTGCCTTGTTGTTGTCGATCTGCACGCCGTTGAGCTCCATGGCGCGCATCAGCGCGGCGTGTGACAGCGGCACGCGGCCCTTTTGCCAGGCAAAGCCCAGCAGCAAGGGGTTGGTGTAGATGCTGTCGCCCAGCAACTGCACGGCCACCTGTTCGGCGTCAAAACTGCCCACCAGATCGGCGCCCACCGCCGCCGTGATGGCGCTCTCGCAGTTGCCGCCCGGGAACTGCCAGTTGGGGTTGGTGACAAACGAGGCCGTTGGCGTGCCGTGGGTGTTGAGGGCCACGAAGGTACGGCCCGGCTGCATCACGGCCAGCGTGACCTTGTTCGCGGCCACGATGGAGTCGCAGCCGATCACCAGGTCGGCCTTGGCGGTATCGACCTTGGTGGTGTAGATGGCTTCCTGCCGGTTGGCGATCTGGATATGGCTCCAGGTCGCGCCGCCCTTCTGTGCCAGGCCGCCCGCGTCCTGCGTGACCACGCCCTTGTCGTCCAGGTGCGCAGCCATGCCCAGCAACGAGCCGATGGTGATGACACCCGTGCCGCCCACACCGCCAACCACGATGCCCCAGGCCCGCTCGGCGACGGGCAGCACCGGCTCGGGGATGGGGGGCAGACTGGAAAGATCGCCCTTTTTCTCCTTCTTAGGCTTCTTGAGCTTGCCGCCCTCGATGGTGACGAAGCTCGGGCAGAAGCCGTTTACGCAGGAGTAGTCCTTGTTGCAGGTGCTTTGGTTGATGCGGCGTTTGCGGCCAAATTCCGTCTCGACCGGCTCGACGCTCAGGCAGTTGGACTTGACCGAGCAGTCGCCGCAGCCTTCGCACACCAGTTCGTTGATGATGACCGTCTTGTCGGGCGTGGAGAGCAGGCCGCGCTTGCGGCGGCGGCGCTTCTCGGTGGCACAGGTCTGGTCGTAGATCAGTACGGTGCAGCCCTTGACTTCGCGCAGCTCGCGCTGGATGCGGTCGAGTTCGTCACGGTGGTGCACCGTCACGCCATCGGCCAGCGGCACGCCGTCGTATTTTTGTGGTTCATCGGTCACGATGACAATCTTCACAGCGCCTTCGGACTTGACGCTGTGCATGATCTGGAGCACCGAGTGCCCCTCGGGGCGCTCGCCGACCTGCTGGCCACCGGTCATGGCCACGGCGTCGTTGTAGAGAATCTTGTAGGTAATGTTCACCCCGGCCGCGATGCTCTGGCGGATGGCCAGCAGGCCGCTGTGGAAGTAGGTGCCGTCGCCCAGGTTGGCGAACACATGCGCATCCTCCGTGAACGGCGCCTGCCCCACCCAGGACACGCCCTCACCGCCCATCTGCGTGAAGGTGGAGGTGCTGCGGTCCATCCACACCGTCATGTAGTGGCAGCCGATGCCCGCCACGGCGCGGGAGCCCTCGGGCACGCGCGTGCTGGTGTTGTGTGGGCAGCCGCTGCAGAACCAGGGGGTGCGTTCGCCGGTATCGGTCTTGAGCTCGACCATGGCACGCTCGCGCCCCTCGATGGTGGCGATGCGCGCATTCATGCGCGCGATGATGTCGTCGGACACGCCCAGCTTCTTCAACCGCTTGGCGATGGCCTTGGCGATGAGGGCGGGCGTCAGATCGGCCTTGGCGCGCAGCAGCCAGTTCTGGCTCGGGTTGGGCATGGACCATTCGCCGCCCGTGCTGTCGCCTTCCGGCTCGTCGAACTTGCCCAGCACGTTGGGGCGCACATCGGCGCGCCAGTTGTACAGCTCCTCCTTGAGCTGGTACTCGATGACCTGTCGCTTCTCCTCCACCACCAGGATCTCCTGCAGGCCTTCGGCGAAGCTGCGCGTGATGGTGGCCTCCAGTGGCCACACCACGTTGACCTTGTGCACGCGGATGCCGAGGCTCCGGCAGGTGTCGTCGTCCAGGCCCAAATCCATCAATGCCTGGCGCGTGTCGTTGTAGGCCTTGCCGCTGGCGATGATGCCGAAGCGGTCATTCGGACCCTCGATCACGTTGTAGTTGAGCTTGTTGGCGCGCACATAGGCCAGCGCGGCGTACCACTTGTAGTCCATGAGGCGCGCCTCCTGCTCCAGCGGCACGTCGGGCCAGCGAATGTGCAGGCCGCCCGGCGGCATGGCGAAGTCCTCGGGCAGGATGATCTTCACGCGGTCCGGCTGAACCGACACGCTGGCCGAAGATTCGACCACCTCCTGGATGGTCTTCATGCCCGACCACACGCCCGAGAAACGGCTCATGGCGAAGGCATGCAGGCCCATGTCGAGGATGTCCTGCACATTGCTCGGGAAGAACACCGGCGTGCCGCAGGCCTTGAAGATGTGGTCGCTCTGGTGCGGCGCCGTGCTGCTCTTGCTGATGTGGTCGTCGCCGGCAATGGCGATCACGCCGCCGTGCTGGGCGGTGCCGGCCATGTTGGCGTGCTTGAACACGTCAGAGCAGCGGTCCACGCCCGGGCCCTTGCCGTACCAGATGCCGAACACGCCGTCGTATTTCTTCTTCTCGGGGTACAGGTCGAGCTGCTGCGTGCCCCACACGGCCGTGGCACCCAGCTCTTCGTTCACGCCGGGCTGGAAGACAATATGGTTCTCGGCCAGGTGCTTCTTCGCGGCCCACAGCGCCTGGTCATAAGTGCCCAGCGGGCTGCCCCGGTAGCCGCTGATGAAACCGGCGGTGTTCAGTCCCGCTGCGGCATCGCGCTGGCGCTGCAGCATGGGCAGGCGCACCAGGGCCTGCACACCGCTCATGAAGGCGCGGCCCTGGTCCAGGGTGTATTTGTCCTCCAAACTGACGGTTTCGAGGGCCTTGCGGATATGCTCAGGCAGCGGTGCGTTCATGGTGTTGTCTCCAATGGCGTTCTGGGTGTGGCCGCGCCTTGTGGGGCGGCGAAGGGACGGCACCACGGCCCGGTAGGGCCGAGGCTTCCGTGTGCAGACGAGTGTATGTCCACAAGGCAGATATGTCTTTGCGTTCTATGCCGCATTTAGGCTATTCTGAGAAAGCTTCTTTCTTTTTGAGGCCGTAAATTGAACACTTTGGACAAATTCGACCTTGCCATCCTCAACGAGCTCCAATCCGACGCGCGCCTGACCAACGCCGAACTGGCCCAGCGCGTGGGCCTGTCGGCGGCCCCGTGCTGGCGCCGCGTGCGGGTGCTGGAAGAAGAGGGCTACATCAAGGGCTACCACGCCGAGATCGACCGGCGCAAGATCGGCCTGGGCGTGCTGGCCTTCGTGCGCCTGGACGCCGACCGCAACACCGGCGGCCTGACGCTCGCCATGGAAGAGGCCATCCGCCAGATCCCCGAGGTGGTGTCATGCCACTACATCAGCGGAACCGGCACCTTCGAGCTGCAGGTGGTGGCGCGCGACCTGGACAGCTTCTCGCAGTTTGCGCGCGACGTGCTGCTGCACCTGCCCAATGTGAAGGACATGCACACCAGCTTCTCGCTCGGCGAGGTCAAGGCCAGCGGCGCGCTGCCGCTCAGCCACCTGCCCAGAAACAACGCCTGACGCTATTGATTGAATAGCTGCTTGCAGCGCATGGACGGCTTTCAAGGCCCTTTTCATTCCTCGCTTGCGCCGCGTTGGAGAGGGTCTGATTCATGCTGCGCATTGAATAAAATCGCCATTTCATTCCGTCGAGATCCATGCCCCGGCGCCGGACGGCTTTGACGGGCGACCTCCCATGAAACGCCTCCCGCGCTCCTGCATCCTCCCTCTGGTCTTGGCTGCCTCCTCGGGCCACGCCGCCGGTCCCGACCCCTCCCTCTTGGGATGCTGGCGCGCCGCAAAAATCGTTCTGACCACCCAGGACGGCTCGAAGGCCGAGGACACCACCGGGCGCTGCGCCCTCCGGTTCACGGAAAACCAGCTGGAATCGAGCTGCAAGACCACCACCGGCGCAGCCACCACTACGTACCGGTATGCCGTCGTGCGCCCCCAGGTGTATGCGGCGACGATGGCGGGCAGCACCTTCCGCACCGAGATGGTGGGCTCCACGCGCGAGTACGAATACCAGGTGCAGGGCGATCTTCTGCGCACCGTGAGCGTGCCCCCGGCGAAAGAGCCCGTGGCAGCCCCCGCAGTGGCCCCACGGGTGGAAACTGAAGCGGTGCGAATGCCATGTCCACCGACGCATTCCGCTTCCAATTAGATAGCTTTCTGCGCTTACCCAGAAAGCGCCAGAGGCCAAAAATACCTAAAACAACGCCTCATCGGGGCCAGAGTGCCCACAGGCGCAGCCCCTGCTTGAGGCGCCCGGCCATTTCGCCGGCCTCGTAGCCCCAGCCCGTGAAGTAATCGGCACGCACTGCGCCCAGGATGGCACTGCCCGTATCCTGCGCCAGCACCAGACGGTTGAGCTGCACCTGCGGCCCGCTGGAGGCCAGCCACACCGGCGTGCCATAAGGGATGCTCAGGCGATCCACGGCAATCGAGCGGCCCGGCGTCAGCGGCACACCCTGGGCACCGCGCGGGCCAAAACCCGCGTCAAAGCCTTCGAGCGGCTCCTCGCGGAAGAACACATAGCGCGGGTTGCTCCAGAGCAGTTCGTTCACCCGCTGCGGGTTGGCCGCGATCCAGGTGCGGATACCGGGCCAGGTGGCGTCGCGCGTCAGTCCCTGGTCCAGCAGCCAGCGCCCCACGCTCTGGTAGGGCTGGTCGTTGGTGCCGGCGTAGGCCACACGCACCAGGCGCACGCTGCCGTCCATCTCCTGCACGCGCAAACGGCCCGAGCCCTGGATGTGCAGCACCAAAGCGTCGACCGGGTCGCGCAGCCAGGCGATGGCGCGGCCTTGCAGGGCGGCCTGCGCCTCGGGCAGGGTGTCGATCTGCTGGCGTGTGTACCAAGGCTTGCGCGCACCATGGCTGGCAGGCAGGCGGTGCAGCGGCACGGTGAAGCCGTTGCCCGGCTGGCGCGCGGCATCGACCAGCGGCTCGTAGTAGGCCGTCAGCAAGCCCTCGGCGTTCCCGTCGAGCGACTCGACGCGGTAGGGCCGCAGGCGGGCCACCAGCCAGGCGCGCTGCTCCTCGCTGCTCGCAATGCTGAGCTGGCGCACCTCGCCGCACAGGGTGGTGAATGGCGGTACGGGGCGCTCACAGCTCTTGATCCATGCATTCCAGGCCTCGTGCAATGCGTCGTCGGTCACGCCCGGCAACTCGGACCAGCGCACCGGCACCCAGCGGCTCTTGGGCTGCACCAGGGGAGGCGGCAGGGGGCCGGTGTCGTCCGGCAACCCGGCGGCAGCCGGCATCGGCGGTGGCGCAGACGCCTCGGGGCGGGAGGGGGCCGGGGCGGGGGGCGTGGAGCAGGCGGCCAGCGTTCCTACAATCAGCGCCGTCACCACAAGGCGCGGGAGTGTCCAATTCATGGTTCTGATTTTGCTTGAAGCGCTGGCAGCGCTGGTGATCCTGGTGCTCATTGTCTGGTGGACCATGTTTTCGGGGCGCAAGGGCGGCGAAATCCAGCCCCCACCGGACGATGACGGCAAGTCACCGCCCCCCTGAGTGAACGGGGCCGCGCGGGCGCGGCATCGTCCTACAACCGCTGTGCAGATGTTCCGATGGCTCCATGGAGCGGGATGGGCCATGCTCGAACCCGTGGGGCGCCGGATCGGCCCCCGTCACTTCTCTCAGGAGCACCTCTATGCGCAAACACATTCTTCTCGGCGTCAGCGCCGTCATCGTTCTGGCCACCGGTTGCGCAAGCATGGACGACACGCAGCGCCGCACCGCCACGGGTGCGGGCATTGGCGCGCTGGCAGGGGCCGTCATCGGGTCCGCCACAGGAGGCAGTGCAGGGACCGGAGCCGTGGTGGGTGCGGGTGTAGGGGCCCTGGGCACCTACATCTGGTCGCAGAACATGGAGCGCCAAAAGCGGGATATGGAGCGCGCGACGCAAGGCACCGGTATCGCCGTCACGCAGACGGCCGACAACCAGCTCATGCTCAATATTCCGAGTGACATCTCGTTTGCCGTGGGGCGCTCGGACATTCAGCCCAACTTTGCGCCAGTGCTGGACCAGTTCGCCGAGGGCCTGCGCAACAACCCCTACACCGATGTGCGCATCGTGGGCCACACCGACAGCACGGGCAGCGATGCCATCAACAACCCGCTGTCGATGGACCGCGCCGCCAGCACGCGCAACTATCTGACAGCGCGGGGCGTGGATGGCCGCCGTATTGCGATCGATGGCATGGGCGAGCGGCACCCGATCGCCACCAATGACACCGCCGAGGGCCGTGCCCGCAACCGCCGGGTCGAAATTTTTGTGGGTGAACGCCCACGCGGCTGAGCACGGGCCTGTGCTGCACGGTGCGCGCAGCCTCATTCCGTTTCCAAATCATTCGTGTCTAGGCGCGAAGCCGCAGACAGTGCTGTAGCACGGCAAGGCAGAGCAACAACGACACGGCTGGTTTGGAGACGGAATCACTCGCTGTCGCGCAGCAGGTTGGCCAGTTCCACGGCCGACTTGACCTGCATCTTGTCGAACACGCGCGCGCGATGCACCTCCACCGTGCGCACGCTGATGTCGAGCCGGTCGGCGATCAGCTTGTTGGGCAGACCCTCGACCACGCAGCGCATCACGTCGCGTTCGCGCTCGGTCAGGTCGGCCAGCCGACCTCGAACGTCCTTGCGCTGGCGCAGCGTGTCGAGGTGGCGCGCAGAGAGCGCCAGCGCCTGCTCGATCCGGTCCACCAGGGCATTGTCGGAAAAGGGTTTTTCGCAAAAATCGAAGGCCCCGCGCTTGACGGTGTCCACTGCCGTGGGTACATCGGCGTGGCCCGTCAGAAAGATCACCGGCATGGCATCGACGGCACCCCGTGCCACCAACGCGTCGAACAGCGCAATCCCGCTCATGCCGGGCATGCGCACATCGAGCAACAGGCAGCAGGGCTCGCGCGGCGGCGGGCGCGTCTGCAGCATGGCATCAAACGCCTCGGCACTGTCGAAGGATTCGCTGGGCAGGCGGCGCGAGCGCAGCAGCCAAGCCAGGGCCTCGCGCACGCCTGCGTCGTCGTCCACGATGTATACGGTAGCGTTGGGGATGGGTTCCATCAGTTCTGACCCTCCTGCGAAGCTGCGGGCAAGGTGAAGGTGAATACCGTACCACGCGGATGGCGAGGCTTGTGCCCCAGGAATCCGCCGTGCTGCTCCACCACCGTGCGGCACAGGCTCAACCCCAGGCCCATGCCTTCGGTGCGGGTGGTGAAGAACGGCGTGAACAGTTTTTGTGCCGTCTCCTCGCTGATGCCGATGCCGCCATCGCTCAGGGTGAACTCCAGCCAGGCACTGTGGGCATTGGACGCCGCGCGGCGCACCCGGATTTCCAGCGTGCGCTCGCGGATCGATGGATCGTCCATGGCCTGCATCGCATTGCGCGCCAGGTTCAGCAGCACCTGCTCGACCATCACACGGTCGCACAGCGCGGGCGGCAAGCCGGGCTCCACGTCCACCTGCACGCGCACGCCCAGCTTGCGCGCCTGCAGGTTCACCAGCGGCAGCACATCGCCCAGCAGCTCCTGCGCGGGAACGGCCTCGCGCGCCTGGTCGCGGCGACGCACGAAATCGTGCACGCTCTTGATCACCCGGCCCGCGCGCTCGGCCTGCTGGGCAATGCGCTCGATGGCGGTCCGCAGGTCTTGCAGGTCGGTCTGCAGCGTTCCGGCATCGGCGCCCTGCACCGCCGCCAGCAGGTTCAGCGAGCCGGTGGCATAGCTGGAGATCGCCGCCAGGGGCTGGTTCAGCTCGTGGCTCAGCAGCGAGGCCATCTCGCCCACCGTGGCCAGGCGCGCCGTGGCCTGCAGACGCTCCTGCGAGGCACGCGAAAGCTCCTCCACCCGGCGCTGCTCGCTGATGTCGATGAACGCGCTCATCCAGCCCGTGTGCTGGCCCACGGCGTTGATGAGCGGCGCCTCGATGATCAGCACCGGAAAGCGCGTGCCGTCCTTGCGCATGAACACCGACTCGAACCCCTCGCGCGGGGGTGCGTTGCCCGCCAGACGCACCGCCTGGCGCTGCCAGTACTCTTCGGCCAGTTCGGGCGGCCAGTAGGGTGCGTTGGTGCTCTGGCCGAGCAGTTCCTGGGCGCTGAAGCCGACCATCTCGCAGAACGCCGGGTTCACGTAGGTGATGCGGCCCTGCAGGTCGCGCGCGCGCAGGCCCGTCACCAGCGAGTCTTCCATGGCCTTGCGAAAGGCGAAGGCATCGCCCAGCTCGCGTTCGGCCTTCAGCCTGCGCCGGTTGTCGCGCACCAGCACCACCAGCACCGTGACCAGCGCGATGGACATCGCTGTCACCAGCGCGGTGAGCACGTTGGGGAACAGGCTGGGCGCGGTATGCCAGTGATCCAGCCGCAGGACCATGGTATGACCGGGCAGGTCGATCAGCTCCCGCGCGCTGAACATGTGCGCGCTGCGCCGGGCAGCGCCCACCAGCGCCAGGCGGGTGCCGTCGGCCTCGGTGAAAGACACCTCCTGGCGCCGCGTCAGGCGATGGTCGATCATTTCCGACAGCATGCCCTGCAGCGAATAGGTGGCGACCAGATAACCCGCATTCTTGTCGGCGGCGGACGGAGGCAGGCACAGCTCGATCAGCTCCGAACCCATGCCATCGCCATGCGGCTGGAAATAGCTGCTGGAATAGGCAGGCCCGCTGAGGCGGCGTGCGTTGGTGCACGCCAGGGCCGTATCGGAATGGGGCTCCACGCGCGCGCCGTCGGGCCAGGCGATCGCCTGGAACGGGCTGTTGGCATGCGCCTGCAGGCGCAGCGCCGGTGTGCGCCACTCGATGCGCACGAGTTCGCGGTGCTCACGCAGCAACGCCACCGCCTGCGACTCCCAGCGCTGCGCGTCAGGCGGGCCCATCTGCAAGGACTGGAGGGCCTGCAGGTTCAGCAGGTTGCGCGCCAGTGCCATGCGGATATCGGCCACGGCATCGGCGGCGTCGCGCTCAAGCTTGCCCTGCACCACGCTGGCCTCGTAGCGGCCTGCCAGCCACACCAGCGTGACCAGCATCGCCGCAACGAGTGCGACCAGCAGCCCCCACAAAGACCAGCGGCGCCAGACGCTGCGCAGGCGTTTCAGAAGCCAGTGCGGCGGTTGCGTGCTCACAGTACGCGGTGCTCCAGGGCCGGCAACTGCAGACGCACCTGCTGCAGGCGATCGGCATCCAGCATCCCGGCCACGACGCCAGGGCCTTCGGCCTGCACCGCCAGCACCTCACCCCATGGGTCCACAAGCATGCTGTGCCCCCAGGTACGTCGCCCTGTCTCGTGCAGCCCTCCCTGGGCAGGCGCCAGCACATAGGCCTGGTTTTCCACCGCACGCGCGCGCAGCAGAACCTCCCAGTGCGCCTGGCCGGTGGTATGGGTGAAGGCACTGGGCACCAGCAGCAGGTCGGCGCCTGCACGGGCGTGCTGGCGGTACAGCTCGGGAAAGCGCAGGTCATAGCACACGCTCAGCCCCACGCACCAGGTGCGGCCGCCACGACTCTGGAGGCGAAACTGCACAGGGGTATCGCCCGGCTCGATAGTCCGCCCCTCGTCGTAATGCTCCTGCCCGTTATCGAAGCGAAACAGGTGGATCTTGTCGTAGCGTGCCACACATTCCCCTTGGGGCGAATATGCCAGCACGGTATTGCGCACCTTGCGGGGGTCGTCGCATGCCATCGGCAAGGTTCCCCCCACGATCCACAGGCCCAGCTCTCGTGCGGACTGCGACAGAAACGACTGCATCACCCCGTCGCCCAGGCTTTCGCGCAGCGCCAGCTTGTCGGTGTCGCGCGGGCTCACGGCACCAAAATACTCAGGCAGCACCGCCAGTTCCACGCCGCAGGCCGCAGCCTCGTTCAACAGCATGCGGGCGGCGGTCAGGTTGTCGTCCCGGCGCGGACAGGACACCATTTGCAGGGCGGCGACTTTCATGAGGGCTCTCCGGTGGGCGCGATCGGGCGGGACGGACCCGGCGGGGGGGCGCTGGCAGGGTCGGCTGGCGCGGGCGCATCGGCACCGCGCGCACGCCGCACGACCCGTGTCACGCGCGGGTCGGTCCAGGTGCCATCGACACGGAACTCCTGGGTGGCTGCCTCGATCAGCGGCCCCCGCAGGAAAACCTGTGCCAGGAAGCTGCCCAGCCCGATCACGGGGTTGATGGCCGTGGCCACCAGCGAGGCGGTCATGGCGTTGATCTCGGGCACCACCACCACACGCAGATCCTGGGTTTCGTGCTCGATATCGGCGCGGCCTTCCATCAGCACCGCTGCGTTCACGCCTTTCATCTGCAGGTTGTTGGTGATGGCCACCCCCTGTTCGATGCGCACATCTCCACGCACAAAATCGAAAGCAAAGCCTTCGCTGAACACGTCCCGGAAATCCAGGGTCAGGCGCCGGGGCAACGACTGCAGACTCAGCACCCCGAGCAGTTTGGCCAGGCCCGGCTCGGCCTTGAGGAACTGGCCCGATTCAATGTTCAGGTTGATCTGCCCGGTCATGGAAGCGTAGTCGGGACTGATCGGCGCCCCCCGCCAGGCCACCTGGCCCTCCATGCGGCCCTTCCCACGGCGCACCACGTCGGCCATGCCAAATCGCCCGAGCAACTGCCCGGAATCCTGGATGTCGAGACGGAAATTGAGCACGGTGCGCCGCTGCACCGGCCGGGCCGCAGCACCCTGAGCCGACGGACGCGTGGGCGCTGCAGACGCCAGGGCATTGAGCGAAGCCCAGTTGCCACTGGCCGTGAAAACGGCCTCCGGCATGACCATGTTGAACTTGCCCAGGCGCCACTCCCGCTGGGCACCTTCGAGCGTGCGGTTCTGCGCCTCGATCTCCAGTCGGCCGAGCTTGCGCCCGCGCAACTCGAAATCCTGCACCACGATGTCCAGCGACGGCAGATTGCCGGGCTGTTCGTCCAGCAAAGCCTCCACCTCCGAGGCAGCGCTTTGCGGCACTGTCAACCGGGCCAGCCGTGCAAACAGCCGCCCGGCGCCCGCATCCTGTGCGCCAGCCTGGCGATACTCCACATACCCATTGAGTTCCTGTGCGTCGAGGTTGGCGCGCCAGACCCGCCCCTCGCGCGAGCCGCCCACCAATACATGGTGCAGGGTCCGTCCCTGAACCGTCAGCGCCTTGGCGCGAACCGCCAGCACATGGGGCAGATAGTCCTGGATCGTTCCCGCCTCACCGGTCCCCGGAGCCACCGGCGCGCGCTCACCGGCCGCCGGGCCCAGCAGCAGCGATTCCCAGGCGTCGACATCGACTTCACCCACCTGGATGTTGGCGGCCACGCCGCGCTCGGGCAGCGGCGCCGATTCCTCGCGCGCCAGCCCGAGCGCAATGGCTCCGCGCAGCACCCGAGGCTGTGGCGTGCCCAGGTCGCGCACATAGTGGACCGAGCCCACCCCCTCGATGTCCAGCGTCAGCTGATCGTGCAACGGAGGTGGTCGGGCAGGCACGGCCACGGGCGCCAGCGCCTCGCGCGTGAGCTGGTTCTCGAACCGCACGGGCATGCTGCTCTCGGCCGGTTTGCCCATGGGCGCAGGCAGCGCCAACGCCAGGCCCTGGAGGCTGCTGCTGACCTGCAACTCCGGCACCCCCCGCCGCAGAGCCAGGGTGAACGCATACGGCGCGCTGCCCGTGGCCTTGTGCGCCAGCTGGGACAGCAAGCCCAGCTCCCGGGCCTGGCGCAGGCCTTCGGCCGAGGCCATCCCCTGGGCGCGCAATTGCAGCGCTGCCTCGGAAGGCGGTGCGCCCGGTGGCAGCGCACGCATGCCGCCTTCGAGCCGCACGTCCCCCCCCAGCGCACGTGCCTGCACCCCCACCAGTGAAAACCCGGTTTCGCTGAACTGCACCGCACCGCGGGCCCGAGACAACGCGGGCGTATCCGGGGTGATCCGCACATCATTGCCGCCCAGCGTCAGGCGGCCCTGCACCTGCGATTGGCGGATCTCGCTGATGGGCAGAGTCAATCGCAGGCGCAGATCGGCATTGCCCGTTCCGCTCGCCTGATCCAGCGCGTTGCCCGTCATGGCGGCCAGCGGCGAAGTGGCCATGAGCGACAGCAACTCCGGCAACGGTCCCCGCGCATCCGCACTCACCGTCACCACGGTATGCGACAGATCGGGAATCTGCGCCTCCACCTTGGTGGCCTGCAGTGTGGGACTGCCTGAAAAACGACCGCTCGCGCCTTTGACGAACATCGACGAGCGCTCAAAAACCAGTTCCCCCGAGAGCTTGGTGAGCGCGGGCCAGGGCTTTTCTTCTACCGTCTGCAGGGAGCGCGGCACAAAGGCATAGGTCACGTCCTGCACCCGGGCTGCGATGCGAAACTCTCCCTGGGCAGGGTTATTGAAAGGCATGTCATGCAGATCGCCCCGGACACGAAAGCTCACGGTACTGGCCTTGCCCGCCACCACGGAGTCCCGGACATAGTGGCGCGCATCCGGTGGAATCGACAGCGGCAGATAGCGATGCACCCGGGTGCCATCGGCGCGCTCCAGGCTGCCACTGAGGTCCAGCACCCCCGGAAAACGCGACCGGCTGCCCGAGCGAGCAGGATCGCTGGTGTGCCACGTGGCACGCGCCTCCCCCTGCGCGTCGGCGTTGGCAAAGCGGGCGTCGGTCACCTGCACGGCAATGCGCTCGCCATCGATCTGCCAGCTCACCGCGCTGCTGAGCTTGTCCAGCGGCAACACAGGGTCTTCAAAAACGCCGGGCAGTACCAGCGCACCATGGACCATGTCCACGGAGGCCTTGCCTCCCTGGTGCGTCAGATCGAAGTCCACGGCGGCTCCGCGCATGCCGATGGCCTGTGCGGCGGCCGCATCGTCCTGCACAGGGCGCGCCCGTGGCTTGCCCGCCAGCGACAGCCCCGTGACACGGCCCCGGGCCCGATAGGTCTGCGGGGCCGTGAGCGCCCCCTGCCATTGCGCGTCAATCACTTCCACCAGCCCCTGGGGCACATAGGTGCGCAAGGCCTGGTGCGCCGCCTCGCCCAGGGGCACACGGTCGGCAATGCGCGCCAGCGCCGCCAGGTCGAGCAGGTCGGCCTGGAACTCCCCCTTGGCCGGAACCGCCTTGCGGGCGTCGGTATGCTTGAACCGCACATTGCCGCCCGGCCAGCGCAGACCGTCGTCGGTGGTGAACTGCAGCTTCTGGGTGAAAAACTCCAGCCCCTCGGGCGACCTGCGCCCGCCGACACGGCCCTGTACCGTCGGTAACACCAGCGGCTGCAGGTGCTCGGCCAGCGTGACATTGACATCTGCCAGGGCCACATCGGCCATGCCGCCCACCCATTGGCCGCGCTCCACGTCGACCCAGGCCCGCACCGCACCGCGCCCCTGCGCCACCGCCACACCCACATCGGCATGGTGGCGCAGGCGCGAGACATCCACCCGCGAGAAATGGGCATACAACTGCCCGCTCCAGTCCTGCCAGCGGCCCCTGTGCGTCGTGAAAATGGGTTGCCGGAACAGCCCGGTCAGAGAAAACCGATCCCCCCACTCGGCAGGCGGAGTGGCATCGATGCGCAGGCTGTGACGCCAGTTGCCGTTGCGTACCAGGATGTCCACGTCCTCGAGCGCCAGTTCCGGCGCACCGCGCAGCTCGTCGGTCCAGCGCAGCCGTCCGCCCCGGATCAGCAATTCGGGCTGGGAGAAAAACCAGTCTGCCGCCGAACCATCGTCAGCCCCCGCACTGGACAGCTCCAGCCCGGCCAGCAGAATGCGCCCCTGTGGTGTGCGCCGGATGTCCAGCTCGGGCCGTTCGATATACAACTGCTCGAAGCCGAAATTCCAGAGCGAGCGAGGCGACACCGCCAGCACCACGCGCGGCAGGCGCAGGGCCTCGCGCCCTTCGGCATCGAGCAGCGCCACATCCCCCAGCTCGATGGTGGGAATCAGCCCTTCGGTGCGCGCCTCAATGGTGCCCAGCCGCACGGAAACCCCCAGGGCCTGGCTGGCCTGCGTTTCCAGCTGCGCACGGTAATCGCCGATTCGCGGCACAATCCAGCCGTGAAGCGCCCCCCAGGCCGCCGTCAGCAGCAGGCCCATGGCCAGCAGCAAACCCAATGACCACCGCGCGAACACTGCCACGATTTTCAGCAGGCGCGATGGATAGGGCACGGGATCGGTCATGGCGGGCAGGAGATGATGCAGGAATTATGACCCGCGGCCATGGCACGGGTTCAGTGCAACCCAGTGTCTATTTACATGCGGCCCAGCCGCGCCGCGCAGGCCATGCAAACTGAATTGACTGACAGCACCCCCGACGGCTCCGGCCTGGCTGCCCATTCGCGCTTTTTCCAGCGCCTGCACCGCCGCTACGGCGCCGACCTGGACCTGCTACCCCCCGGCGCACCCGTGCGCGCCACCATGGAAGCCACGCTCGACGCCCTGCACGCGCGCGGCCACGACACCCCGACCGCCCTGCGCATGCTGCGCCAGCTGGTCATGGAACGCCTGATGCGACTGGACTGCGAGGCCCAGGCCCCGCTGGCCGACATCACCCGCGCCGTGACCGAACTGGCCGAGCTGGCCCTTGACCGCGCCTGCCTGCTGGCCCGCCAGGAACTTGATGCCCGCCACGGCGCCCCCTGCGGCCCCGACGGCCAGCCGGTCGAGCTGTGGATCATCGGCATGGGCAAGCTCGGCGCCCGCGAGCTGAACGTGTCGAGCGACATCGACCTCATCTATGTCTACGAGCACGATGGGGACACCTGCGGCACCCCTGACGGGCGTGGCCGCATCTCGCACCACGAATATTTCGCGCGTGCGGTCAAGATCATCTACAACGTCGTCGGCGACACCACCGAGCACGGTTGCGTGTTCCGCATGGATCTGGCACTGCGCCCCAACGGCAACTCCGGCCCCCCGGCCGTCTCGCTCCCGGCGCTGGAGGACTACCTGCAAGTACAGGGCCGCGAATGGGAGCGCTTTGCCTGGCTCAAAAGCCGCGTCGTCGCGCCCCAGGCCTGCATCGGCAGCCCGGCCGTGCAGGCGCTGCGCGGCGTGGTGCTGCCCTTCGTCTTCCGCCGCTACCTGGACTACAGCGTGTTCGACGCCCTGCGCGCGCTGCACCGCCAGATCCGCGACCACGCCGCCAAGCGCAGCGCCGGGCACCCGGAGCGAGCCAACGACGTCAAGCTCTCGCGCGGTGGCATCCGCGAAATCGAGTTCACGGTGCAGCTGCTGCAGGTGGTGCGCGGCGGGCAATTCCCCGAACTGCGCCGCCGCCCCACCCTCGACGCCCTCCAGCGCCTGGCCGGTGCCGGGCTGATGCCCCGCGAGACGGCCGAGGCGCTCGCGAGCGCCTACACCTTCCTGCGCCGCGTGGAACACCGCATCCAGTACCTGGACGACCAGCAGACCCACATCCTGCCCACGCGCGACGACGATCTGGCCTGGATCGCCCAGACGATGGGCTACGCCGACTGCAGCGCTTTCCTGCACGCCCTGGACATGCATCGCGAACTGGTGGCCCAGGAATTCGACACCCTGCTGGGCGGCGACGAACCCAAGAAGTGCAATGGCTGCAATGGCGCCCAGGCAAACGCCGCCGTACCGCCCGAACTCGAAGCCCTGCTCGAACAGCTGCCGCCGCTGCTGCGCGAACGCGTCGCCGAATGGCGCAACCACCCGCGCGTGGCAGCGTTGCGGGACGAGGCGCGCACGCGCCTGTTCCGCCTGGTGCAGCGCACCGCCCTGTGGCTGCGCGAAGGCCGGGTGGGCGATGAGGCCGCGGTGCGCCTGGTGAACTGGCTCGAACCCCTGCTGCGGCGCGAGAGTTACTTGGCCCTGTTGCTGGAGCGCCCGGCCGTGCACGAGCAACTGCTGCACCTGCTGGGCGCAGCCCGCTGGCCCGCGCGCTACCTGCTGCAGCACCCGGGCGTCATCGACGAGCTGGCCGGCAGCTCGCTGCTGTCCGAGCGCTTTGTCGTGGCCGACTTCGAGCGCGACCTGCAGTTGCGCCTGGCCTCCCTGCGCTCGACCCAGGAAGACGACGACGAAACCCTGTTGAACCTGCTGCGCCGTGCGCACCACGCCGAAATCTTCCGGACCCTGGCGCGCGACGTGGAGGGCCGCATCACCGTGGAGCAGGTGGCCGACGACCTCTCGCTGCTGGCCGACAGCGTGCTGCGCATAACGGCACAGTGGTGCTGGAGCCGCCTGAAGAACCGCCATCGTGAGACGCCGCAGTTCGGCATCATTGGCTACGGCAAGCTCGGCGGCAAGGAGCTGGGTTATGGCAGCGACCTCGACATCGTGTTTGTCTTCGACGACGAGGATGAACGCGCCCCCGAGATCTATGCCGCCTTCGTGCGCAAGCTCATCAACTGGCTCACCGTGAAGACGGGCGAGGGCGACCTGTTCGAGATCGACACCGCCTTGCGCCCCAACGGCAACTCCGGCCTGCTGGTCACGAGCTTCGAGGCCTACGCCAACTACCAGCAACAGCGCGGCAGCAACACCGCCTGGACCTGGGAGCACCAGGCCATGACACGGGCGCGCTTCATCCTCGGCAGTGAGGACCTTCCGGGCACAGGGGGTGCCGCACCGGCCCCGGTGCCGCACCCCACGCTGCGGGAACGTTTCGACGCGGTGCGCAAGGCCGTGATCACGGCCGAACGCGACCCGACAGCGCTGCGCCAGGAAATCCAGGCCATGCGCGCGCGCGTGGGTTCGGCGCATCCCGCACCCCAGGGGCAATTCGACATCAAGCACAGTCCCGGCGGCATGGTGGATGCCGAGTTTGCCGTGCAATACCTCGTGCTCTCTCAGTCGGCCACCCACCCCGAACTGGTGGACAACGTGGGCAACATCTCACTGCTGCAGCGCGCAGAAATCGCAGGCCTGCTGCCTGCAGGCGTGGGCCAGGCTGCCGCATCGGCCTACCGCGAACTGCGCCGTGTGCAGCACCGCGCGCGGCTCGACGAAGCGCCGACCCAGGTGCCCCTGTCCGAGCTGCAAGCCGAGCGCGCGGCGGTGCAGGCCCTGTGGCAGGCCGTTTTCGGTGCGCCGGCATGAGCATGCCGCGTGCAGTTTGTTTCATGAAATTTTTATTAATTCAAACAACTGTTTGAATTAAGGTGATTTAATCCGGGCCCATGGCCCCATCCTTTCCACAAGCTTCGTCGCGCGCGCCCCGCAGCGATGGCGCAGACACCCGCGCCCGCCTGCTGCTGGCGGCGCTGCAACTGTTTTCCGAGCGCGGCTTCGCCCAGACTCCGGTGCGCGCCATTGCGGAAGCCGCGGGCACCAACGTGGCGGCCATCGCCTACCATTTCAGCGACAAAGCCGGGCTTTACACCGCCACTTTTCACGAACTGCTGGGCAGCCACGCGCTGATACCGCACTTTTCGGCACCCGGACTGGGCCTGGAGGAGGCCCTGCGGCGCTATTTCGAGGGCTTCCTGGAGCCCCTCAAACACGACGACCTGGGGCGCCAGTCGCTGCGCCTGCACATGCGCGAACTGCTGGAACCGACCCATGTCTGGCCCGAGGTGATCGAGCGCGAATGCCGCGCGCCGCACCTGGCGCTGGCGCGGGTGCTGTGCCGCCACCTGGGCGTGCGGCGCATGGACGCCGAGGTGCACGCCCTGGCCTTCTCCATCGCCAGCCTGGTGATGCAGATGTGGACCCAGCGCGACGCCCTCGAAGCCATCGCGCCCCAGCTGGCCCGCCCCGCCGCCGTGGACGCCTGGGCCCGGCGTCTGACAGGCTACGCCCTGGCCATGGTGCAGGCCGAGACCCTTCGCCGCCAGGCCCCCCGGTCGGCGGCCCGCAAGCGCAAGAAAGCCACCGCATGAAACCTGACACGCACGCTCTGCGCATGCTCACTGCCTGCCTGCCGCTCGCACTGGCCGCCTGCGCCGCCACGGCGCCGCCCCCGCCCCGGGTGCCGGCCTCCACGCCCGCCACCTGGCAGGCTCCCCTGCCGCACCAGGGTTCGCTGGGCGACCTGGCGCAGTGGTGGGCCCAATGGGGCGACCCGCTGCTGGTGGACCTGATCCGCGAGGCGCAGGACCTGAGTCCCAGCGTTGCACAGGCGCGTTCGCGCCTGGCCCAGGCCCGCGCCACCCAGACCGCCAGCCGCGCCGCCCTCCTGCCCGCCCTCGACGGACAGGCCAGCGCCAGCCGGGGCTTCAACGAGCAGATCGGCGCCGTCGCCAGCACGGCACAGGCCGGGCTGCAGGCCCAATGGGAAATCGACCTGTGGGGCGGAAACGCCGCGCTGGAGACCGCCGCCGTGCAGCGCCTGGCCGGCGCGCAGGCCCTGTGGCACGAGGCCCGCGTGAGCGTGGCGGCCGAAGTGGCGCTGCAGTACAGCAGCCTGCGCACCTGCCTGCAGCAACAGGACATTGCCGGGCGCGATGCGCAGTCGCGTGCGGAAACGGCCCGCCTGTCTGCGCTGAGCGCGCGCGCGGGTTTCACGGCCCCAGCCACCGATGCGCTGGCGCGGGCCAGCGCCGCCGAGGCCGTGGCGCGCACATCGCTGCAGCGCATGCAGTGCGCGGTGGAACTCAAGACCCTGGTCGCACTGACCGGGCGGGACGAAGCCCTCCTGCGCCCGCAACTGGCCGCCAGCCCTGCACAGCCTGCGCCCGAGGCGCTGTTCTCCCTCTCCAGCGTGCCCGCGCAGGTGCTCGCCCAGCGCCCGGACGTGTACCACGCCGAGCGAGAAGTGGCCGCAGCCAGCGCCGACGTGGGCCATGCACACGCCCAGCGCTACCCGCGCCTGGGCCTGAGCGGCGCCATCGGCATGGCCCGGGTGCGCACCGGCGGTGCAAGCACCGACCTGTCCACCTGGTCCATCGGGCCCTTGTCACTCACGGTGCCTCTGTTTGACGGTGGTCGCCGCGCGGCCCAGGAAGATGCGGCACGGGCCCGCTACGACGAGGCGGCCGCGCTCTACCGCGCCCGCGTGCGCCTGGCCGTGAGCGAAGTCGAACAGGCCCTGGTGCGGCTGCACAGCAGCGCCGAGCGCAATGACAGCGCCCGCACGGCGGCCGAGGGCTATCGCGCATCGCTGGAAGCCACCGAAGCCCGCTGGCGCGCCGGAATGGCCAGCCAGGTCGAGCTGGAAGATGCGCGCCGCACCGCCCTGGCCGCGCAGAACGCGCTGACGGCGCTGCAGCACGAGCGCACTGCGGCCTGGGTGGCGCTGTACCGCGCCGCCGGCGGGGGCTGGAAGGAATGAACACCCCTGAGCGGCTGCGCCGGTGGCACTCGCCTTGTGCCGCGCCAGTTTCCCATGTGACGTGCAACGCCATCAACGATTGAAACGAATTCTTCGAGACGGATGCCAATGCGAAATCTCTCTTTCCTCAAGTCCCCTTCCTCCCTCGTCGCCGTTCTCACGGCCTGCGTGCTGGCCGCGGGCGGAACCCTGCTTTTCACCGGCAGCACACGCGCCGCCGATGCGCCCGCCGCCACCCAGGCCCGGCCGACCCTGACCGTGACCACCGCCCAGCCGCAGCGCACCGCCATGCCCCTGCACCTGTCGGCCAACGGCAATGTGGCGGCCTGGCAGGAGGCCAGCATCGGCGTCGAAAGCAATGGCCTGCGCCTGACCGAGGTGCGCGTGAACGTGGGCGATGTGGTCAAGGCCGGGCAGGTTCTGGCCATCTTTGCCACCGAAACCGTGCAGGCCGACGTGGCGCAGGCCCGTGCCAGCCTGCTCGAAGCGCAGGCCCATGCGGCCGAGGCTGCGGCCAACGCCGAGCGCGCGCGCACGCTGCAAGCCACCGGGGCCTTGAGCCAGCAGCAGATCCAGCAGTTCACCACGGGCGAGAAAACGGCGCAGGCCCGCGTCGAAGCGGCGCAGGCGCTGCTGCAGGTGCAGCACCTGCGCCTGCAGCACGCGCAGGTGCGTGCCCCCGACAGCGGCGTGATCTCGGCACGCACGGCCACCGTGGGCGCGGTGCCGGGTGCGGGCACCGAGCTGTTCCGCATGGTGCGCAAGGGTCGGCTTGAATGGCGCGCCGAGGTGCTCTCGACCGAGTTGCGCCACCTGCGGCCGGGCGCCAAGGCCCGTGTGACGGCTGCCAGCGGCGCCACGGTCGAGGGCACGGTGCGCATGGTGGCGCCCACCGTGGACCCGCAGACACGCAACGCCTTGGTCTACGTGGATCTGCCTCCGATGGCGACCGAGCCGGCGCCGGGCCGCCCCAAGGCGGCGAGCGCCCCCTCGGGGGGCAGCGCAGCACACGCAGTGGCAAGCGTGGGGGCCATGCTGCCGGGCATGTTCGCGCGCGGCGAATTCCAGATCGGCAGCAGCGACGCCCTCACCGTGCCGCAGGAGGCCCTGGTGGTGCGCGACGGTTTTGCCTACGTGTTCGTGCTGGGCACCGACCAGCGCGTGCAGCAGCGCAAGGTGCAGACCGGGCGGCGCCTGGCCGACCGCGTGGAGGTGCTCTCGGGCATCGAAGCGCAGGCCTCCATTGCCGTGCGCGGCGCGGGCTTTCTGAACGACGGCGATCTGGTGCGCGTGGTTGCACCCGATGCCGGCACTTCGTCACGCACAGATTTCAAGCAAAAAATAGCTCAAACGCTTACTGATAAAGCGCAAGCAGCTAGCAATTAAGGAGCATTCACCATGAATGTATCCACCTGGTCGATCAAGAACCCGATTCCGGCGCTGATGCTGTTCGTGCTGCTGTGCTTTGGCGGCCTGCTGTCGTTCAACGCGATGAAGGTGCAGAACTTTCCCGACATCGATCTGCCCACCATCTCGGTCACCGTGGCGCTGCCCGGCGCCGCGCCGGCGCAGCTGGAAAACGATGTGGCGCGCAAGATCGAGAATAGCATCGCCACGCTACAGGGCCTCAAGCACATCTACACCAAGGTGCAGGACGGCGGCGCGACGATCACAGCCGAATTCCGCCTGGAGAAACCCACGCAGGAGGCGCTGGACGACGTGCGCTCGGCCGTGGCGCGCGTGCGCGGCGACCTGCCCGGCGATGTGCGCGACCCCATCGTCACCAAGATGGACCTGGCCGCGCAGCCGGTGCTGGCCTTCACCATCGCATCCAACCGCATGGACGACGAGGCGCTGTCGTGGTTCGTGGACAACGACGTCGCCAAGAAGCTGCTCACCGTGCGCGGCGTGGGCGCGGTCACCCGCGTGGGCGGGGTGGACCGGCAGGTGCATGTGGCCCTTGACCCGCTCAAGCTGCAGGCCCTGGGCGCCACGGCGGCCGACATCTCGCGCCAGTTGCGCCTGGTGCAGACCGAGAGCGCGGGCGGCCGCACCGACCTGGGCGGCAGCGAGCAGCCCGTGCGCACGCTGGCCACGGTGCAGACGGCGCAGGAACTGGCCGGCCTGACGCTGGCCCTGCAGGATGGCCGCCACGTTCGCCTGGACCAGATCGCCACCGTGTCCGACACCGTGGCCGAACCGCGCGCGATGGCGCTGCTCGACGGCCAGCCGGTGGTGGGCTTCGAGGTGGCGCGCAGCAAAGGCGCGAGCGAGGTCGAGGTGGGTGCCGCCGTGCAGGCCGCATTGCAGGAGATGCGCGCCCAGCACCCGGGCCTCACGATCACCGAGGCCTTCAACTTCGTCGCGCCGGTGCAGGAGGAGTACGACGGCTCGATGCACCTGCTGTATGAGGGCGCGCTGCTGGCCGTGCTGGTGGTGTGGCTGTTCCTGCGCGACTGGCGCGCCACCTTTGTCTCGGCGGTGGCACTGCCGCTGTCGGTCATTCCGGCGTTCATCGGCATGTACCTGCTGGGCTTTTCCATCAACGTGATCACGCTGCTGGCGCTGTCCCTGGTGGTGGGTATCCTCGTGGACGACGCCATCGTCGAGGTGGAGAACATCGTGCGCCACCTGCGCATGGGCAAGACGCCCTACCAGGCGGCCATGGAGGCCGCCGACGAGATTGGGCTGGCCGTGATCGCCACCACGTTCACGCTGATCGCGGTATTTCTTCCCACGGCGTTCATGAGCGGCATTGCCGGCAAGTTCTTCAAGCAGTTCGGCTGGACGGCATCGCTCGCGGTATTCGCCAGCCTGGTCGTGGCGCGCCTGCTCACGCCCATGATGGCGGCCTACATCCTGAAGCCCATCGTGGGCACGCACCACGAGCCGCGCTGGATGGGCATCTACCTGCGCTGGGCCGCCTGGTGCGTGCGCCACCGATGGGCGACCTTTGTGGCCACCATCGCCTTCTTCATGGGTTCGCTCGCGCTCATCCCGCTGCTGCCCACGGGCTTCATCCCGCCCGACGACAACTCGCAGACCCAGGTGTACCTGGAGCTGCCGCCCGGCGCCACGCTGGCACAAACGCGCGTGGCTGCCGAGGACGCGCGCCAGCGCCTCATGGGCGTGGCGCATGTGAAGAGCGTCTACACCACCATCGGTGGCGGCTCGGCCGGCGCCGACCCGTTCATGGGCAGCGGCAACGCCGAAACACGCAAGGCGACGCTGACCATCCAGCTCGCGCCGCGCGGCGATCGACCACGCAAGCAGGGCATCGAACAGGCCATCCGCACCGCGCTGGAGACCCTGCCGGGCGTGCGCTACAAGGTGGGCCTGGGCGGCTCGGGCGAGAAGTTCATCCTGGTGCTCACGGGCGAGGACCCGCAGGCGCTCGCCAGTGCCGCGCAGGCCGTCGAGAAAGACCTTCGCACCATCCCCGGCCTGGGCAGCATTGCCTCCACAGCCAGCCTGGTCCGCACCGAGATCGCCGTGCGCCCTGACTTCGCGCGTGCCGCCGACCTGGGCGTCACCAGCAGCGCCATCGCCGAAACGCTGCGCATTGCCACGCTGGGCGACTATGACGTCGCCCTGGCCAAGCTCAACCTGGCCTCGCGCCAGGTGCCCATCGTGGTCAAGCTGCAGGACGGCGCACGCCAGGACCTCGCGCTGCTCGAACGCCTGGCCGTTCCGGGCAGCAAGGGCCCGGTCATGCTGGGCCAGGTGGCCACACTGGAGTTCAGCGGCGGCCCGGCCGTGGTGGACCGCTACGACCGTGCGCGCAATGTCAATTTCGAGATCGAGCTGTCGGGCCGTCCCCTGGGCGACGTGACGCAGGAGGTGCAGCGACTGCCGTCGCTGGGCAACCTGCCGCCCGGCGTGCGCCAGGTGACGGTGGGCGACGCCGAGGTGATGGGCGAGCTGTTCGCCAGCTTCGGCCTGGCCATGCTCACCGGCGTGCTGTGCATCTACATCGTGCTGGTGCTGCTGTTCAAGGACTTCCTGCACCCGGTCACCATCCTGGCGGCGCTGCCGTTGTCGCTGGGTGGCGCCTTCGTGGGGCTTTTGATCGCGCAGAAAAGCTTCTCGATGCCTTCGCTCATCGGGCTCATCATGCTCATGGGCATCGCCACGAAAAACTCCATCCTGCTGGTGGAATACGCCATCCTGGCGCGGCGCGAACACGGGCTTTCGCGCTTCGACGCGCTGATGGACGCCTGCCACAAGCGCGCGCGCCCCATCATCATGACCACACTGGCCATGGGCGCGGGCATGCTGCCCATTGCCATCGGCATCGGCACGGCCGACCCGAGCTTCCGCTCGCCCATGGCCGTGGCGGTGATCGGCGGGCTGATCACCTCCACCTTCCTGAGCCTGCTGGTGATTCCGGCCGTGTTCACCGGCGTGGACGATCTGGGCCAGTGGTTCGGACGGTTATTGCGGCGTACGAAGCGCGCTCCTCCTGCCAGCCATTGAACCTAGAAACGGCAGTTGACCGCTTTGTAAGCTTTGCCAAGAGGGTGTAGAAGAAATAAATTATCATCTCATCGTACCAACTGCACAGAAGCAATGCGATGGCAAAGACAGGCCGACCACCCGTGATTCCTGCTGC
>Ga0156178_108_pt1 | contig 91800 bp, 88 predicted proteins | sample RifCSPlowO2_12_FD_107831 | JGI IMG/M metagenome (GOLD analysis project Ga0156178, IMG submission 107831) | Burkholderiales bacterium RIFCSPLOWO2_12_FULL_65_40 | reverse complement strand
GCGCGTTTCGGCATCACGCACCGCCTGCAGCACGCGGCCAAACTTGCTGCGCACCAGCCAGCGGGCCAGCAAAAAGAACACCAGCAACGTGACGCCCGTGAGCACGAAGAGCAGCATGCGCATGTTCTGCGTGGCCAGGGGCATGCCCAGAATGCGCTTGAAGTCGGTAAAGCCGTTGTTGCCGCCAAAGCCCGTCTCGTTGCGGAAGAACAGCAGCATGGCCGCGTACGTCATGGCCTGGGTGATGATGGAAAAGTACACGCCCTTGATGCGCGAGCGGAAGGCGAAGTAGCCGAACACGAAGGCAATCACGCCCGGCACCGCCACGATGAGGATCAGCGTGGCCACAAAGCTGTCCGACAGCGCCCAGTGCCAGGGCAGCTCCTTCCAGTCGAGGAACACCATGAAGTCGGGCAGGTCGCTCTGGTAGTTGCCATCGCGCCCGATCTGGCGCATCAGGTACATGCCCATCACATAGCCACCCAATGCGAAGAACAGGCCGTGGCCCAGGCTCAGGATGCCGGTGTAGCCCCAGATCAGGTCCATGGCGAGTGCGCAGATGGCGTAGCACATGATCTTGCCGAGCAGCGCCACGGCGTAGTCGCTGAGGTGCAACGCGCTGCCTGCGGGCACCCACAGGTTGAGCACGGGCGCCACGGCGCACACCACGATGAGCGCCACGATAAAGGCCGACCAGCCGCCGCGTGTGAGCAGCGGTGCGGGTGCGGGGAGTTGGATAGCAGGGGTAGTCATAACGGTCTCAATCTGCTGTCCGGCCCTTCACCGCAAAGATGCCCTGCGGCCGCTTCTGGATGAAGATGATGATGAACACCAGCACGGCGATCTTGGCCAGCACGGCGCCCGTCCAGCCTTCGAGGAACTTGTTGAGCACGCCCAGGCCCAGCGCGGCATACACGGTGCCCGCCAGCTGGCCCACGCCACCCAGCACCACCACCATGAACGAGTCCACGATGTAGCCCTGCCCCAGGTCGGGCCCCACGTTGCCCACCTGGCTTAAAGCGCAGCCCGCCAGGCCGGCGATGCCCGAGCCCAGCGCAAAGGCATAGGTATCGACCCGCGCCGTGTTTACGCCCATGCACGAGGCAATGGGCCGGTTCTGCGTGACGCCGCGCACGAACAGGCCCAGGCGCGTCTTGCTGATGAGAAAGGCCACACCAGCCAGCACCGCCAGCGCGAAGGCGACGATGATCACGCGGTTCCAGGGCAGCTGCAGGTTGTCCATGAGCTGCACGCCGCCGCTCATCCACGCGGGGTTTTCCACGCCCACGTTCTGCGCGCCGAACACGCTGCGCACCAGTTGCTGCAGCATCAGGCTGATGCCCCAGGTGGCCAGCAGCGTCTCCAGCGGGCGGCCGTACAGAAAGCGGATCACGCCACGCTCCAGCACCGCGCCCATGAGGGCCGATGCCATGAAGGCGGCAGGCACGGCCGCGACCAGGTACCAGTCGAACGCACCCGGAAAGTAGCGTTGGAAAACGCCCTGCATCACATAGGTGGCATAGGCGCCGATCATCATCAGCTCGCCGTGCGCCATGTTGATCACGCCCATGAGGCCGTAGGTGATGGCCAGGCCCAGCGCCACCAGCAGCAGGATAGACCCCAGGCTGATGCCCGAGAACATGGCGGCCAGGCGCTCGCCCCACTGCAGGCGTTCTTCCACGCTTTGGAGCGCAGCCTGCAGGGCGGCCTTGACCTTGGGGTCTTGTTCATTGCGCAGCTGCTCCAGCAGCACGGTGCGCGTGGCGGGGTTTCCGCTGGCGGCCAGGTGTTGCGCAGCGTCCAGGCGCTTGGCGGCGTCGCCGCTGGCAATCAGGATGCGTGCGCGGATGTTCTCCAGGCGGGCCTTCAGTGCGCTGTCCTGCTCGGCGGCCAGTGCCTTCTCGAACAGCGGCAGGCGGGCTTCGTCGGTCTCTTCGCGCAGGGCGTCGATGGCCGCACGGCGCTCGGCGACGTCGCTGGACAGGAGCTGCAGCGAGGCGAGCGCGGAGTCGAACTCGCCGCGCATGCGGTTGTTGTTGACGATGTCTTCGGCATCCTCCGGTACGGGCACTTCGCTACCGCTCACCGGGTCCACGCCTTTGTCGTTCTGAATGACGATGACGCGATCGTCCGCGATCTTGACCGCGTCGTCGGCCATGGCGCGGATGAAGGCCACAGTGGCCTCGTCTGGCGTGGCGATGGCGGCCTGCAGCGCAGCGATGCGCTCATCGGTATCACCCGCCGCCATGGCCCGCGCCGCCTCGGCCGTGAGCGCGTGCGCCTGCACGGCCGCACACAGCAGCAGGCAGGCAATCAGGCGAGAAAAGAGGGAAACAAACATGACGGAGATCGTTTGAAAAATCAGTGGGCCGCAGAGCACGCGCGATCCAAAAGCGAGGGCCGCCGCGCAAGGGCCGCCCCGCCGCGCTGGCGGCGTCCCCCCTCCCGAATCGCGCAGCGAGTCGAGAGAGGGGGTGAAGGCGCGCTAGCGCCTCAGGGGGGTGCTCACATTTTTTCGGGTTCGTCCTTCTTCTTGTCGTTGCCTTCGATGTAAGGCGACCATGGCTTGGCCTTCACCGGGCCCGGCGTCTTCCACACCACGTTGAACTGGCCGTCGGCCTTGATCTCGCCGATGAACACGCTCTTGTGCAGGTGATGGTTCTTCTCGTCCATCTTGCTCACGATGCCGCTCGGTGCCTTGAAGGTCTGGCCCGCCATGGCGGCAATCACCTTGTCCACATCCGTGCTCTTGGCCTTCTCCACCGCCTGCTTCCACATGTGAATGCCGATGTAGGTGGCTTCCATCGGGTCGTTGGTGAGCGGCTTGTCCTTGTGGCCCGCAATGTTCTTGGCCTTGGCGTAGTCGGCCCACTTTTTCATGAAGGCGGTGTTCTCGGGGCTCTTGATGGACTGGAAGTAGTTCCAGGCGGCGAGGTGCCCCACGAGTGGCTTGGTGTCCACGCCGCGCAGTTCTTCTTCACCCACGCTGAAGGCGACCACCGGCACGTCCTTGGCCTTCAGGCCCGCGTTGCCCAGCTCTTTGTAGAACGGCACGTTGGAGTCGCCGTTGATGGTGGAGACCACGGCCGTCTTGCCGCCCTGGCTGAACTTCTTGATGTCGGCGACGATGGTCTGGTAGTCCGAATGGCCGAACGGCGTGTACTTCTCGTCGATGTCGCTGTCCTTCACGCCCTTGGACTTGAGGTAGGCGCGCAAGATCTTGTTGGTGGTGCGGGGGTACACATAGTCGGTGCCCAGCAGCACCCAGCGCTTGGCACCGCCGCCGTCCTTGCTCATCAGGTAGTCCACCGCAGGGATGGCCTGCTGGTTGGGCGCGGCGCCGGTGTAGAACACGTTCTTGGACAATTCTTCACCCTCGTACTGCACGGGGTAGAACAGCAGGCCGTTCATTTCTTCCACGACGGGCAGCACCGACTTGCGGCTCACGCTGGTCCAGCAGCCGAAGATGACCGAGACCTTGTCCTGGCCCAGCAGCTGTTTGGTTTTTTCAGCAAACAGCGGCCAGTTGGAGGCCGGGTCCACCACCACGGGTTCGAGCTTCTTGCCCAGCACGCCGCCCTTGGCGTTGATCTCGTCGATGGCCATGAGCACGGTGTCCTTGAGCACCGTTTCCGAGATGGCCATGGTGCCCGACAGGCTGTGCAGGATGCCGACCTTGATGGTCTCCTGCGCGTGGGCGGGCAGCGCGGACAGGCCTGCCAGCGTGGCGAGGGCCGCGAGGGCTTTGAGGGAATAACGACGTTGCATGAGGGCTTCTCCAGTGAGGGGTTTCAAACCGCTTCGCCCGATGGCCCCTGAAGAGGCTTTGATCGGTCGATGGAATGGATTCTGGAGAGCAGCGCCTGTTTGGGAAATACGCCGGGTGGCGTATGCCGCGCCGGTTCAGCGTGCGCTCAGCCCTCGAACTGCGGGTGCAACTGCCGCATGCGGATCATCGCCATGGCGGCAGCAGCGGTGCGCGTTTCCACCCCGAGCTTGGCGAACACTCGCTCCAGGTGCTTCTTCACCGTGGCGGGGCTGGCGCCCAGAATGTCGCCGATGTCGCGGTTGATCTTGCCCTTGACCACCCAGTACAGCACCTCGGCCTCGCGCGCCGTGAGCCTGAAAGCCAGGCCCATGGACTCGATCACCTTGGCGTCGGACACCTCGCGCATCACCAGCAGCCAATCACCGCCGCCCTCGCTGTCGCCTGCCTGCTGGTGCAGGCGGAAGGTGAGGCGGCTAGCGCCTTGCTCGATGGCCAGGCGCGGTGGTTCGGCCAGTGACGCGGCCAGCCGCTCGGCCGCATTGTCGGCCAGCACATGGCGGCGCAGCCAGGCCTGCACCGGCTCGGGCGCCCAGGGGCTGGCCTCGCCAAAGTAGGCTTGCAGCAGTTCGCGCGCCAGCGGCGTCTGCCAGACGATGCGGCCGTCCGCAGCCCGCACGGTGAGACTGGCATAGCCAAAGGCATCCAGCGCATTGCGTGCCTCGCGTGCCTGGCTGGCGTCCTGCCGCGCCTTGCGGGCGGCGCCCAGGTGCACCCCCATGCGGGCCATCACCTCGCGCGGCTTGATCGGTTTGGTCACGTAGTCCACCCCGCCCGCCTCCAGTGCGGCCACCAGGTGCTCGGTCTCGGTCAGGCCCGTCATGAAGATGATGGGAATGTGCGCCGTGGCGGGCGAGGCTTTCAGGCGCCGCGCCACCTCGAAGCCGTCCATGCCCGGCATCATGGCGTCGAGCAGCACGATGTCGGGCAGGGCCTGCGCGGCGCGCTGCAGCGCGGCCTCCCCATGGGTGGCCACGAGTACGGTGTAGCCCGATTCGTCGAGCGCATCGTGCAGCACGGCCAGGTTGTCGGGCACGTCGTCCACGATCAGCACCAGGTCGCTGTCGGCACGGTCGATGGCCGTGGTGCCGGGGGTGAATGCCAAAGGGGTTGTCATGGGGGGGCCTGCTCCAGAATCTGGCCCATGGCATCGAACTGGAACTGCTTGGCCAGTTGCCGCATGGTGTTCACAAAAGCGCGGTGCGCAGGCTGGCTGCGTTCGATGTCGTCCAGGGTGTTGAGAATGCCGCGGTAGTAGCCCAGCGCCACCACCTGGGCCAGCGCCGCCAGGGCTGCGGCATCGGGGTAGGCCAGGGGCGCCGGCGTGGCGCAGGCGCCCGGCAGCGCGGGCACGGCCGGGGCCACGGCGGCCTCGTCGTGCAGCCATTGCAGGCCCAGGCGGCGTTCCAGCCAGTCCAGCAGCTCGCTGTGGCGCACGGGCTTGACGATGAAGTCCTCGGGCCGGATGCCCACGTCGTTGTCCAGCGCCTTGTCGAAGGCATTGGCCGAGACCACGGCACACACCATGCCGGGGATCTGCATCAGGCGCACGCGCCGCAAGGTCTCCCAGCCGTCGATGCCGGGCATGGCGAGGTCCATGAAGACCGCGTGCGGCCGGTAGCCCGTGACCAGCAGGTCCAGCGCGTCGTGGCCGCTGGCGGCCTGGCGCAGCTCAAAGCCCAGGGGTTCGAGCAGTTGCACCAGCAGTTCACGGTCGGGCTCTTCGTTGTCCACCACCAGGATGCGGCGGCGCTCGCCCGCATAGCCCTTGCGTGCGCGCCGGGCCACGGCGGGTGCAGGCGCAGCCTTGCCCAGCGCCTCCGCATGCACCTCAGGCAGGAAGAGCTTGACGTGAAACACCGAGCCCGCGCCGGGGGTGCTGCTCACCGTCAGCTCGCCGCCCATGAGCGCGGTGAGCATCTTGGCGATGGTCAGGCCCAGTCCCGCCCCGGGCGCAGCAGCCGTGGCGCCACCGCCCGAGCCGCCCCGTGCAAAGGGCTCGAAAATGCGCTCGATCTCCTCCGCCGTCAGGCCCGGCCCGGTGTCCTCGACCTCGATGCGCGCCATCTCGCGCGCATGGCGCACGCGCAGCGTGACGGTGCCCTGCGCGGTGAACTTGACGGCGTTGCCCAGCAGGTTGATGAGGATCTGGCGCAACCGCTTTTCGTCGGCGCGCACCACCTCTGGAAGGGTGCCCTGCACATCGAACCGGAACGCCAGGCCCTTGGCGGCGGCCTGCAGCTCGAACAGGCTGGCGATTTCATGCAGCCCATCGGCAAAGCGCATGGGCGCCACGTCGAGCGTGAGCTTGCCCGATTCGATGCGCGCGATGTCGAGCGTGCCCTCGATGAGCGACAGCAGGTGCTCGCCCCCCCGCCGGATCACGTGTACCGCCTGCCTGCGGTGCGGCGGAACGCCCGCGTCCTCGCCCATGAGCTGCGCGTAACCCAGGATGCTGTTGAGCGGCGTGCGGATCTCGTGGCTGATGGCGCTGATGTAGCGGCTCTTGGCCTGGTTGGCCTGCTCAGCCGCCTGCTGCGCCTGCTCGGCCACGCGGCGGGCGCTCTGCAGGGCTTCGTCGGTCTGGCGGTGCAAGGCGATCTCGCGCATGAGCAGGCCCGTCTGGCGGTTGGATTCCTCCTGCGCCACCTGGCGGCTCTTGTGCGCCAGCACCAGCCACCAGGCCACGATGCCCGAGATGACCAGCAGCGCCAGATACGCCTTGAGCAGCCCCGAGCGCAAGGCGGACTCGGGCACGGCCAGCACGTCGCTCAACGGGCTATCGGCCAAGGCCTGGGCGATGGTGTTGAGCTCCTGGTGGTACAGCAGCCCCATCACGGCGGCCAGCACGGGGGCTATCACCAGCATCAGCAGCAGAAAATGCCCCAGCCCAGTATCGAGATAGCGCCCCATGGCACGCGGAAGCACCCAGCGCAGCGCGGCAGACCATTGCACCGCCATGCTCGCATGGGGCTTGCACAGGTCGCCGCAGCGTGCATCGAGCGTGCAGCACAGCGAGCAGATGGCACCCCGGTAGGCGGGACACTGGGCCATGTCGGGGGCTTCGTACTCACGCTCGCAGATCACGCAGCGCTGCACCGTCAGGCGCTGGTAGCTCCCCAGGTCTGCGGCCCTGGCGCCCGGCACCGGCCCCTGCATGGGCACGGGTTCGCTTTGCCGCGCAATGTAGTAGCGGCCTTTCGTGGCCCAGGCAATGAGCGGCGCGGTAACCAGGGCCACGGCCATGGCGATCACCGCCGAAAACGCCTGCGGCAGCGGGCCGAAAAGCCCCAGGTGTGCGCTGATGGACACGGCGGACGCCAGCGCCATCGCCCCTACCCCCACCGGGTTGATGTCGTACAGGTGCGCGCGCTTGAACTCGATGCCCGGGGGCGACAGGCCCAGGGGCTTGTTGATGACGAGGTCGGCCACCACGGCCATGATCCAGGCGATGGCGATGTTGGAATACAGCCCCAACACCTCGCCCATGGCGCGGAACACGTTCATCTCCATCAGCATGAAGGCGATGAGTGTGTTGAACACCACCCACACCACGCGCCCCGGGTGGCTGTGCGTGAGGCGCGAGAAGAAGTTGGACCAGGCCAGCGACCCCGCGTAGGCATTGGTCACATTGATCTTCATCTGCGAGACCACCACGAACAGCGCCGTGGCCGCCACCGCCCAGCCGTAGTGCGGGAACACATACTCGTACGCCACCAGGTACATCTGGTTGGGGTCCACCGCGCGGTCCACCGGCACCATGTGGGAGATGGCCAGCCAGGCCAGCAGCGCACCGCCGAGCATTTTCAGCACGCCCAGCACCACCCAGCCCGGCCCGCCCACCAGCACGCCCAGCCACCAGCGCCCGCGCGTGGCGGGGGTGGATGCGGGCATGAAGCGCAGGTAGTCGGCCTGCTCCCCCATCTGGGTGATGAGGGCGACGCCCACGGTGAGTGCCGCACCAAACAGGGGCAACTGAAAGCTGCCGCCGCGCGCCGATTCGCCACCGTAGTGCACCACCCCCGCGAACGCACCAGGATCGCGCAGCAGCACGTACGCAAACGGCACCACCAGCATCACCAGCCACAGCGGCTGCGTCCACATCTGCAGGCGGCTGATGGCGGACACGCCGTGCGTGACCAGCGGAACCACCACCACGGCGCAGATCAGATAGCCCCAGGTGGGTGGGATGTCGAGCGCCAACTCCAGCGCATAGGCCATCACGGCGGCCTCCAGCGCGAAGAAGATGAAGGTGAAGCTGGCGTAGATCAGCGAGGTGAGGGTGGAGCCGATGTAGCCAAAGCCCGCGCCGCGCGTGAGCAGGTCCATGTCCACCCCATAGCGCGCGGCGTACACGCTGATCGGCAGCCCCGCCAGAAAAATGATGAGCCCCGTGGCCACGATGGCCCAGAAGGCGTTGATGAAGCCGTATTGCACCAGCAGCGTGGCGCCCACGGCCTCCAGAATCAAAAACGACGCCGCACCAAACGCCGTGTTGGCCACGCGCCATTCAGACCACTTGCGAAAGCGCTGCGGCGTGTAGCGCAACGCGTAATCTTCCATCGTCTCGGTGGCCACCCAGCTGTTGTAGTCGCGCCGCACCTTGACGATCTGCTGGGGCGCGTCTGTGGGCACCGGCCCGGCGGGCGCGGCAGCGGATGCATCAAGGGGCGCGGTGGGGGCGGACATGGAGGGGCTGCGGCAACAAGCCCTTGCAGTGCAGTTTCCATGCCACACCTGCGCCATGCGGCGTATGGCGGGCATGGAGCTTGCTCAGTACGATTCCACAGCGTTTGCGCGATCAAACCGGCTCCCCAGCATGGAGCGTAGCGAAATGGAACTAACCCCTCGTGTTCGGCCGAAGGCCGCAAGAGCCGTTGACCCCAGCATTGAGTGAAACGAAATGGAACTGACTCCTCGTGAAAAAGACAAGCTGCTGATCTTCACCGCCGCCTTGCTGGCCGAGCGCCGCAAGGCCCGGGGTTTGAAGCTCAACTACCCCGAGGCCGTGGCGCTGATCAGCGCGGCGGTGATGGAGGGCGCGCGCGACGGCAAGACTGTGGCGCAGCTCATGAGCGAAGGCCGCGCCGTGCTGACCCGCGCCGATGTGATGGACGGCATCGCCGAGATGATTCCGGACATCCAGGTGGAGGCCACCTTTCCCGATGGCACCAAGCTCGTCACCGTGCACCAGCCCATTGTTTGACCCGACAGGAGTCCTCATGCCACGCCTATTCACCCCATCCATCCGATCCATAGCGCCTGCCGCCTTGTGGCTGTGCACCAGTGCCACCTGGGCCCATGACGGCCACAGCCAGCAGGGCAGCCACTGGCACGCCACCGACCTGTGGGGCTTTGTTGCCATGGGCGTGGTGCTGGCCGTGGCCGTGTGGCACGGCCGCAAGTGACGCCCTCCGGAGACCCGCATGATCCCCGGCGAACTCTTCACCGAACCCGGCGAGCACCCGCTCAACACCGGCCGCCGCACGCTGACCGTGGTGGTGCGCAACACCGGCGACCGGCCCATTCAGGTGGGCTCGCACTACCACTTTGCCGAGACCAACAACGCCCTGGGTTTTGACCGCGCCGCCGCGCACGGCATGCGGCTGAACATCGCGTCCGGCACGGCCGTGCGCTTTGAGCCCGGCCAGGAGCGCACCGTGGAACTGGTGGACTACGCGGGCGAGCGCCGTGTGTTCGGCTTTCAGGGCCTGACACAGGGCGCACTCTGAATTTTGACCAAAATTGGCCTCTGGCGCTTGATGGATAAGCGCGAGCAGCTATTAAAAACATAGTAACAAGTTCTCGCGGAGCACACCCCATGGCAACCATTGGACGACGCGCCTACGCCGAAATGTTCGGCCCCACCGTGGGCGACCGCCTGCGCCTGGCCGACACGGAACTCCTGCTCGAAGTGGAAGCCGACCACACGCTGCGCGCGGGCAGCTACGGCGAAGAGGTGAAGTTTGGCGGCGGCAAGACCATCCGCGACGGCATGGCGCAAAGCCAGCGCACGCGCACCGAAGGGGCCGTGGACACGGTGCTGACCAATGCCCTGGTCATCGACCACACCGGCATCTTCAAGGCCGACATCGGCCTGCGTAGCGGGCGCATCGCTTCAATAGGCAAGGCGGGCAACCCCGACACGCAACCCGGCGTGGACATCGTCATCGGCCCCGGCACCGAGGTCATCAGCTGCGAGGGCCATATCGTCACCGCCGGCGGCATCGACAGCCACATCCACTTCATCTGCCCGCAGCAGATCGAAGAGGCCCTGGCCAGCGGCATCACCACCATGCTCGGCGGCGGCACCGGCCCCGCCACCGGCACCCTGGCCACCACTTGCACCCCCGGCGCCTTCCACATGGAGCGCATGCTGCAGGCCGCCGACGCCTTCCCGATGAACCTGGGCTTTCTGGGCAAGGGCAACGCCAGCCTGCCCGATGCGCTGCACGAGCAGATCAACGCAGGCGCCATTGGCCTCAAGCTGCACGAAGACTGGGGCACCACGCCCGCCGCCATCAGCAACTGCCTGGATGTGGCCGAAGCCACCGACACGCAGGTGGCCATCCATAGCGACACACTCAACGAATCGGGGTTTGTGGAGAACACTATTGGCGCCGTGGGCGGGCGCGGCATCTGCGCCTTTCATACCGAAGGCGCGGGCGGCGGCCACGCGCCCGACATCCTGCGCGTGGTGGGTGAAGACAACTTTTTGCCCAGCTCCACCAACCCCACCATGCCCTACACGCGCAACACGTTGGACGAGCATGTGGACATGCTCATGGTGTGCCACCACCTCGATGCATCGATAGCCGAAGACCTGGCTTTTGCCGAAAGCCGTATCCGCAAGGAGACCATCGCCGCCGAAGACATCCTGCACGATCTGGGCGCCATCAGCATGATGTCCAGCGACAGCCAGGCCATGGGCCGCGTGGGCGAAGTCATCCTGCGCACCTGGCAGACCGCGCACAAGATGAAGCTGCAGCGCGGCAGCCTGGCGGGGGACAGCGCGCGCAATGACAACACGCGCATCAGGCGCTACGTGGCCAAGTACACCATCAACCCGGCCATTGCCCACGGCATCAGCCACGAGGTGGGCTCGCTGGAGGTGGGCAAATGGGCCGACATCGTGGTCTGGAAGCCCGCGTTCTTCGGCGTGAAGCCCGCGCTCATCCTCAAGGGCGGCATGATCGCCCTGGCCGCCATGGGCGACCCCAATGCCTCCATCCCCACGCCGCAGCCGGTGCACTACCGCCCCATGTTCGGTGCGTTTGGTGGCGCCATTGCCAAGACCTCGCTCACGTTCGTCTCGCAGGCGGGTTTGAATGCGGGCATTGGCGAGCGTTTTGGCCTGGCCAAGCGTCTTTCTGCCGTACACAACATCCGCGGCATCCGCAAACGCGACATGGTGCACAACAGCTACACGCCCCAAATGGAGATCGACGCGCAAACCTACACCGTGCGCGCCGACGGCCAGCTGCTCACCTGCGAGCCCGCCACGGTGCTGCCGATGGCGCAGCGCTACTTCCTTTTCTGAATGACTCGATGATCCAGGCCTCCAAACTCGTTGCGCAAGGTCAGGGCCTTGCTCCCGTCCTGCTCCAGCGCGCCGGCACGGTCGAACTCGACTGGGACGTGCGCCAGAAAAGCCGCTTTGCCGCCACCGACTCCCAGGGGCGGGCCTTGGGCGTCTTCCTGCCCCGGGGCACGCTGGTGCGCGGCGGCGACGTGCTGGTGGCCGAAGACGGCTCGCTCATCCACGTGCTGGCGGCACACCAGCCGGTGCTGGTCATCACGCATTGCCCACAGCACGGAACGCCCTTCGACCTGACACGCGCCGCCTACCACCTGGGCAACCGGCATGTGCCCATCGAGCTGCAGCCCGGGCACCTGAAAATCGAGCCCGACCATGTGCTGGCCGACATGCTGCGCTCCATGCACCTCATCGTGACGGCGCAAGACCTGCCCTTCGAGCCCGAAGGCGGCGCCTATGCGGCGGGGGGGCACCATCACACACAGGGCCATGGGCACGACCATGCACACGACGGCCACGCGCACTGAACCCGCCGCCCTGCCCGCCGCCAGCCTGCTGCAACTGATCTGGCTCGCGTCGCCCGCACTGCCCGTGGGCGGTTTCTCGTATTCCGAGGGGCTGGAGAGCGCCATCGAGGTCGCCGGCATTGACTCTGAAGGCGCGGTCGCCCACTGGCTGCTGGACCAGTTGCACATTACCCAGGCGCGTGGCGACATGGCCGTCATCGCCCAGGCGGTCGGCGCCTGGCGGCGCGGCGACCGTGCGCAGGTGCGCGCGCTGAACGACTGGGTGCTGCACACCCGCGAAACCAGCGAGCTGCGGTTGCAGGCTGAGCAGATGGGCCGGTCGCTGGCCGAGTGGCTGCGCAACCAGCACCAGGACGACGAGGAAAAGATGTCCGCCGTGCGCCACCTGGCCGCCCTGCCCCCCACCTACCCCGTGGCATTCGCACTCGCCGCCTCCACCACCCAGGCCAGCGTGCGCGATGTGCTGCTGGCCTACGCCTTTGGCTGGGCCGAAAACATGGTGCAGGCCGCCCTCAAATCGATGCAACTGGGCCAGAGCGCGGGCCAGCGCATTCTGGCGCGGCTGGCCGATGCCATTCCCGCAGCCGCCGACCACGCCATCGGCCTGGCGGACAGCGAACGCCAGGCTTTCTCGCCCATGCTGGCCATTCTGAGCAGCCAGCATGAAGTTCAGTATTCAAGGCTTTTCAGGTCGTAGACATTATCAATATTGTGCGAACAGCTACATTTTTAATAGTAAACACCATGTCCACACTGCACCACATCGCCCACCGCACCAAGCCCCTGCCCCCGCTGCGCGTCGGCATCGGCGGCCCTGTGGGCTCCGGCAAAACCACCCTGCTGGAGATGCTGTGCAAGACCATGCGCAATGACTACGACCTCATCGCCATCACCAACGACATCTACACCAAGGAAGACCAGCGCCTGCTGACCGTGAGCGGCGCCCTGCCCGCCGAACGCATCCTGGGCGTGGAAACCGGTGGCTGCCCGCACACCGCCATCCGCGAAGACTGCTCCATCAACCTGGAGGCCATCGACCGCATGCTGGGCGAGTTCCCCGACGCCGACATCGTGTTTGTGGAAAGCGGCGGCGACAACCTGGCCGCCACCTTCAGCCCCGAGCTGAGCGACCTCACCATCTACGTCATCGACGTGGCCGCTGGCGAAAAAATCCCCCGCAAGGGCGGCCCCGGCATCACCAAGAGCGACCTGTTCATCATCAACAAGACCGACCTCGCCCCCCACGTCGGCGCCAACCTGGACGTGATGCGGGCCGACACCGAGCGCATGCGCACCAGCGCCCAGGGGCACCTGAAACCCTTCGTGATGACCAACCTCAAAACCCTGGCGGGCGTGGCCGAGGTGGTCAAGTTCATCGAGACGCGGGGCATGCTGCAAAAACCAGCACCCGCAGTCGGCTAAAATTCGCGCCTTCCCTCCCGGAGACTTGGGTGAGCGGTTTAAACCAGCAGTCTTGAAAACTGCCGACGGGCAACCGTCCGTGAGTTCGAATCTCACAGTCTCCGCCAGTACACCCAGAAAAACGGGCCCTCGCGGCCCGTTTTTCATTTCTCCCCCTCATTCGACCCATCCTCGCTGGGATGCCGTGCTGACGCAGGTAGCTCGTCCTTGTTTGGCCGCCCCAGACGAGAGCGTTACGGCAATCGCTCCAGAACTTCGGGCGCCTCCAACGTCTGCACAGCGTCCGTCGGCGTCCCCGCAAGGGGCAATACCGCACCAGCCTCCGGGTACAGGCGCAGCAGCACATTGCGCAACAGCCCCTGCGCCACCGCTGTGCATTCGGCGTGAACTTCTGCCGAAGAAGGCGCCGCTGCGGCATCGGCCCACAGGCGTGCCAGGCGCTCGCCGTCGCTGCGCAGCACGGCATCCACGGCATCGGCCCATTCCTGCGGAGACTCTTTGCGGCGCCATGGGCCCTGGCCCCGGCCGAAGTGGGCAATGGAGAGATAGAGCATGGCGGCTTTTGCCAGGGCTTGCGTGAGCGAGTCGGCGCTCCAGCGGACCACTTTCTTGTCTTTCTGGGTATAGACGTTGTAGCCCTGGGCCAGGGCGGCCGCGCCCACAGCGCCCATCACGCCGCCAATCAGCGCCCCCGTGCCCAGCGACAGCCCGCCGGTCATCAGGTCGGCGCCCAGGCCCGTGAGGATGCCGGACACCACACCCCCGGCGACGGCCGATGAAGAGGCGTCCACGGGCTGGTGCACCGCCAGTTGCCCATGGGCCATGTCCAGGATTTCTGCGGCCGATACGCCATCGAGCCGGTTGATGGCAATCAGCGTGTCAGTCAGTTGCCGGGTTTTTTCGGCGTAGCGCTGGGCCAGGCCCTGCAGGCCCGACTCCAGCGGCGTCAGCTGCGCCGCCTGCCCCCAGGGGGCGCGGGCACGCAAGCCTGCCCATGCATCCTTGAGGCCATCGAGCCAGCGGTGCTCCATCTCCACCCGGTCACCGGACAAAAAGACCAGGTAGCCGGCCAGGGCGGCGGCCGAGGCATCAAACCGGTCGCGGTAGCCCTGGCCCAGCAGGATGGTCAATGGCTGGTAGGCCGCACGCTCTTGCTCGGGCAAAAGTTGGCCGATGGCATGGAAGAGGCCCAGCTCCTGCAGCCAGCAGCGGGTGTAACCGTCGAGCGCCAACACCTGCTGCACCGCCGGAAAAGCCGCCAGGTGGCCGCGCCACTCGCTGACACGTTCGGTGGCGCCCCCCAGCAGGCCGCCGCCCTGGTTGAGCAGAACCAGCACCGGCTTGCCGGTCCACGCCAAAATTTCCAGCTCGGGGGCGACATACACGGCGTCCACCGGGCGCTCCAGCAGGTTGACCGGGTACAGCACCACACTGGCGCGGGCGCGCAGGTCCAGCGCCAGCCGCTGCCCCCGCCACAGCGCGGGGTTGCGCCAGCGGTCCCACACTTCGCGCACCAGCCAGGCGAGCGCGCGGTTGGTGCGGCGCAGGCGCCCGGCCAGCCGGAAGCTGTCGCCAAAGCCCGGTGTGTCCCACAGGTGCAGGCTGCCCAAGGCCTCGTCGGCCACCAGTGCGTAGTCCGCCAGGGCCTGGGTGACATCGGGGGCGTCTTCCACCTCGCCCACGTCTTTGCCCAGCAGGGTGCGCACCAGGGCGGTCTTGCCCACATTGGTGTGCGACACGACAAAGAGGTGGATCGAGGCCGGGGGCGGCGGGCCGGGGAGTTCAGTCGTCATGGTTCAGCCGGTGGTGCAGGGCTTGCAGGTCTTCGTCACCTGCCTGCTGCAGGTCGAGGAACAGGGGTTTGAAGTGGACCTTGTCGAGGATGTGGCGCCACTGGTTGCAGCGCTGGCGCCAGCGCTCGGTGTCCGCACGCGGAAAGCCGCCCATGTCCACCACCGGAACGATGGGGGTGTCGCGCTCCACGCTGCGGCGCAGCTGCTGCAAGAGCACACCATGGGCATCGGACTCGGCAGTGGCCGCCAGGTTGAACAGCACCACCACAGCCACATGGCCCTCGCGGTGCAGGGCCTGCTTCCAGTCGGTGGCATCCTGGCCCATCAGCACGGGCGGCTCGATAGAGATATCGACCGCCAGGCCATAGATGCGTTCGAGCAGCGTGGCCAGCCGGCTGCGAATGCCGGGCGACAGCTCGTAGCGGAACGGCACCACCACCACCCCGATGCGCTGGTCCTGCCACGCCGCATGCAGCGCGGTGAAGTAGGCCGACGCCATCGGCATGGGGAAGGCACGGCCCAGCCGCCAGCGCACCAGGGCATTGAGCCCCGCCAGACCGAGCCGGGGCAGCACCACCCAGGCCAGCACCGAGGCGCAATACAGCCAGATCCACGGCTCGGCAATCTCACCGGGGCTTTGCGGCATGCGCAGGCGGGCGATGTGCTGCGCATCGGGGATGGGCATGCCCAGCAGCCAGGAGCCCGGGGCCAGCACCACGCTGACGATGGCGTGCAGCAGTGCACCATCGACAAAGGCGTAGGTGGTTTTCCAGCCCGCGCGGTATTCCTCGCTGATGCCCCGGGTAAACAGGCTGGCCAGCGCCCCCAGGGCAAACAGCAGGGCCGACAGATGGGTGAACAGCCGCACACGCGCACCCTGCAGGGGCGCCGACAGCGCAGCCCAGGCGCGCTTGAAATCAGGCGCCCAGGGGCGCGCCCCGGCGCCGCGCAGCCCCAGCAATGCAGCGGCCCACCACGCCCCAAGCACGCCCGCCAGGGGGCCCTGGGAACCGCTGCCGCGCCCGATGAAACGCCACAGCCAGGCCAGAGCGCCCCAGGCAAAAACCAGCAGGTTCCAGCCGATCAGCAGCACCAGGGGCCACTCCACAATGTCGATGTGCGGCTGCGCGGCGAGATAGTCAGTGGCAAAACCCGCCAGCAGTGCGCACAGCGCCACGGCCAGACCCGCCCAGAAGGGTGCACGCACGGTGCGCAAGCGGATGGATTGAGCGGGCTTGCTGCGCCCGATTTCGTCGAGCGCCCACTGGGCCCTGCGGGCCACGAAAGTCTCGAACGGGGCCTTGGGGCCCACCAGCTCGCGAGCGGCGCGCGTGGCCTCGCGGGCATCGCTGGCCGTCCAGACGCCTGCGTTGTCCCGGGTCTGCTCCAGCACCCGGACGAGGGCGATTTGCTGGGCTTGCAGTTCGGTCAGGGGCATGGCGGTGCAATCATGGCGTTGGCTGCAGGATACCCGCACCCTGACGGGTGATGGGAAGGGTCAAGACTTTGAACAGACTCTTACAGCCCCAGGGTGGGGCCAACGCCCGGTATGGGCTACGCTTGGTTTTTTCAAAGGAACAAGCCCATGTCAAACCTCCCTGCCTGGACAGGAGCCCTTGCCACCCTGACTCTGCTGGCGGGCTGCGCCAGCCCCGGCCTGGCGCCCGGCCCCGCGACCGGGCCGACCGGCGCCCCTCTGGGCGGCACCTGCGACGCGGCGCCTGCACAGTCTTTTGTGGGCCAGAACAACACGGCCAAGGTGGTGGAGGCGGCACGCGTGCGCTCAGGTGCGCTGATGGTGCGCGTCCTGCGGCCCGGCCAGATGGTCACCAAAGAGTTTGACGCCCAGCGCCTGAACCTGGAGGTGAATGCGGCGGGCCGCATCATTGCGGTGCGCTGCGGCTGAGCCGCCGCCCCCAGCGCTTCTGTTTTGATAGCTTTTGGCGCTTATCTGGCAAGCGCCAGACGCCGATTTCCCTTGAAAATCTAGCGCCCCTGGAACGGGCCTAATCGGCCAGAAACAGCTCCTGCAGGTCGCTCAGAAAATCAAACCCCCGCTCGGTCGGCCGCACGCGGGCCATGTCGCGCTCGATCAGGCCCTTGGCCTCGGCGGTGTCGAGCGCCTGGGCAATGGCCGTGACGGGCAGGCCCGTGCGTTCGGTGAAGTCCTGCAGCGCAAAGCCGCCGCGCAGGCGCAGGGCATTGAGCATGTATTCAAACGGCAGGTCGGCGCGGCGCACGTCGTCGTCCTGCGCCAGCGCACTCCCTGCCAGCGCGCTGTCCATGTACCGGTTTGGGTCGCGCAGGCGCGCCTGGCGCACCACGCGGTGCGCGAAGCTGAGCTTGCTGTGCGCACCGGCGCCAATGCCCAGATAGTCGCCAAACTCCCAGTAGTTGGTGTTGTGCACGCACTGGTGCCCGGTGCGGGCATAGGCCGATATTTCGTAGCGCTGCAGCCCGTGCTGCCCGGTCTGCTCGGTGATGCGGTCGAGCATGGCGTAGGCGTCGTCGTCGGGTGGCACCACGGGCGGGTGTTTGGCGAAGTAGGTATTGGGCTCGATGGTCAGGTGGTAGACCGAGAGGTGCGGCGGTGCAAAGGCGAGCGCGGTGCGCAGGTCTTCGTCCAGGCCCGCGAGGTCCTGGCCCGGCAGGGCGTACATGAGGTCGAGGTTGAAGGTGTCGAAGGCCTGGGCGGCTTCCTCCACCGCCGCAATGGCCTGGGCGCGGTCGTGCACGCGGCCCAGGGCCTGCAGGTGCCGGTCGTTGAAGCTCTGCACGCCGATGGACAGGCGCGTGACGCCCGCCGACCGGAAGGCGCGAAAGCGGTCTTTCTCGAAGGTGCCGGGGTTGGCCTCCATCGTCACTTCGCAGCCGGCCGCCAGCGGCAGGCGCGCGCGGATGTCGGCCAGCAGGCGGTCGATGGACTGGGGCGCAAACAGGCTGGGCGTGCCGCCGCCGATGAAGATGCTTTGCACCTGGCGGCCCCACACCAGCGGCAACGCGGCTTCGAGGTCGGCGCACAGCGCGTCGAGGTAGCGCTGCTCGGGCAGTTCGCCCCCACTGGCCAGGGCGTGCGAATTGAAGTCGCAATAGGGGCACTTTTTCAGGCACCAGGGCAGGTGCACGTAGAGCGAGAGTGGCGGCAGGCTGGTGAGCTGCAACAGCCCGGGGCGCATGTAGTGCTGGACGTCGCGCGGCGCGGCGCCAGACTGCGCCACGGGGGTGATGGGGATGTTCATGGCGATATCAAAACCATAGCTGCTTGCGCTTGTCTGAAAATGACTTGAGCATTAAAAAAGCTTGAAATCGCCGATAGGCAAGCGCTGGCAGCTCACTTTTTTGATGCCTCGGGGAGCCAACGCTCGCGCATCAGCGCAAGCATCTGCTGCGCCGCACGGCCCCGGTGGCTGTGGGCGTTCTTCACTTCGGGGGGCAGTTCGGCGAAGGTCTGGCCGAATTCGGGGATGAACATCACCGGATCGAAGCCAAAGCCGTGGCTGCCCCGGGGTTCGGTGGTGATCTCGCCCACCACGCGGCCCACGGCAATCAACGGCTCGGGGTCTTGCGGGCTGCGCACGGCGACCAGGGTGCTGACCATGGCGGCGCGGCGCTGCTGCTGGCCCTGCATCTGCTCGAGCAGGGCGCGCACGTTGTTGTCGTCACCCTTGTCGTAGCCGAACTGGGTGGCGTAGTAGGCGGTGTCCACCCCCGGCAGGCCGCCAAAGGCATCCACGCACAGGCCGGCGTCGTCGGCCAGCGCGGGCAAGCCGGTGTGCTGGCTGGCAAAGCGCGCCTTGGCCAGGGCGTTCTCGACAAAGGTGCGGTGCGGCTCCTCGGCCTCGCCCACGCCGAGGTCTGCCTGGCGCACCAGTTCCACGCCCAGCGGGGCGAGCATCGCCTGCAGCTCGGCGAGCTTGCCGCGGTTGTTCGATGCCAATACAATTTTCATGACAAATCAGCCTCTAGCTCTTATCCAGCAAGCGCAACTAGCTATCACTTTTGAAGGGCCGCCTGCTGCATCTGCATCAGTTCGCCAATGCCTTTATCGGCCAGCAGCAGGAGCTGGTCCATCTCGCGGCGCGTGAAGGCCACGCCCTCGGCCGTGCCCTGCACTTCCACGAAGTGTCCCGCACCGGTCATGACCACGTTCATGTCGGTGTCACAGGCCACGTCTTCCACGTATTCGAGGTCGAGCACGGGCGTGCCCTGCACGATGCCCACCGAGATGGCGGCCACGGGTTCGCGGATGGGCGAGATGGCGATCTTGCCGCTGGCGAGCAGCGTGTTCACCGCGTCCTGCGCGGCCACCCAGGCGCCGGTGATGGCGGCGGTGCGCGTGCCGCCGTCGGCCTGGATCACGTCGCAGTCGAGCACGATGCTGCGCTCGCCCAGGAGCTTGAGGTCGAACACCGCGCGCAGCGAGCGGCCGATGAGGCGCTGGATCTCCTGCGTGCGGCCGCTCTGCTTGCCGCGCGCGGCCTCGCGGTCGCTGCGGCTGTGCGTGGCGCGCGGCAGCATGCCGTATTCGGCGGTGACCCAACCCTCGCCGCTGCCGCGCTTGTGCGGCGGCACTTTTTCTTCCACCGTGGCGGTGCACAACACGCGGGTGTTGCCGAACTCGACGAGCACCGAGCCCTCGGCGTGCATGGTGTAGTGGCGGGTGATGCGCACGGAGCGCAACTGGTCGGCGGCGCGGCCGCTGGTGCGAACAAAAGAAGTCATGTGGGAAACGTCAAAAAAATGGCGCTACGTGCAGCGCCCAGGTTGCAAGCAATTAACCGCCTATTGCGCCGCGCGCGGCCCAGGCCAGCGACCGCCGCGCAAGGGCCGCCCCGCCGCGCTGAGCAAGGTCCCCTTCCCCGCGCGCAGCGCGAGAGGAGGGGGAAGGCGCGAAGCGACACAGGGGGAGGGTCACGCCTTCTTTGCGGCCGAGGTGCGGCGGATCGCCTCGTTGATTTCGGCAATCGAGCGCTCGATGGCCTCATCGTCCAGGTCATCGACCATGCCATCGATGGGCCCGGCCTGGATGGTGGAGGCAAACACGTCGTCGCTGATGCTGTCGGTGGACACCCCCTGGGTGGACTCGAACGCATCGGGGGTTTCCCACTCCATGGCCACCACGGTCACGTTGTCGCTGCTCTCGCCGCCCTTGCGCAAGGCTTCTTCCACCAATTCGGGCACCGAATGGGACACCGCAGGCCCGCCCAGCTGCCGGGCGATCTCCTCGTCGCTGAGGGTGCCCCACAGCCCGTCGGAGCACAGCAGAATGCGGTCCCCCTGCTCCAGGTGCACCGGGCCGGTCATGTCGTAGATGGGCTTGGTGGGCGAACCGAGGCAGGTGAAGAGCACGTTGCGGTTGATGCGCTCGAGCCCCGGCGGCATGTTGCGCAGCTCCAGGTACGAATGGTCGCGTGTGCGCGTGAGCAGCTCACCGGCCCGCACCATGTACAGGCGCGAGTCGCCGCAGTGGATCCAGGTAGCCCGGCCGTCCTGCACCACCGCCACCACCAGCGTGGTGCGGGGCGAGTCGATCATGCCCTTGTCGCTGGCGTAGCGCAGGATCTGGTGGTGCGCTGCCAGCAGTGCCGACGAAAGAAACTCCTGCACATCGGCCAGCTGGGGCTTGGCCTGGCGCTGGAACATGGAGGCCACGGTCTGAAGTGCGATCTGGGCCGCCACCTCGCCCTCGGGGTGGCCACCCATGCCGTCGGCCAGCACAAAAATGCCCGACTCCCGCGTGTAGCAATAGCCCATGCGGTCTTCGTTTTTTTCGCGGCCCCCTCGGCGGCTGATCTGGAATACGGAGAACTTCATTTGGGTTTGACTCCGATTCCAGTGGCATCACCCACTTTTTGGACGTTTTTCTTGGTGTCGGACACGAGCGTGTCGAGCTGCATGCGCATTTTTTCGGCCACGCTGAGCTTGGTGTAGCGGCGCTCGCCTTCGCGGCTCAGCTCCTTCTGCAGCGCAAACACCGACTGCGGGCGCGAGAGCGGGTCGAGCGCCATGCACCACTCGACCACCTCGATGAGGTTGTCGGAGTACACGCCACGCAGCTTGGCCAGGGCCAGCGAGAGGCGGTCTTTCTCCTGGCGCTGCGGCGCCTCGTTGGGCGGAAAGCCTTGCATGCAGGCGTAGATGCAGGCGCCGATGGCGTAGATGTCGGTCCAGGGGCCCATGGACGAGTCGCGCCGGTACATCTCGGGTGCAGCAAAACCGGGGGTGTACATCGGGCGGATGAAGTTGCCTTCCTTGGACAGCACCTCGCGCGCGGCGCCGAAGTCGATCATCACGGCCTTGTTGTCGTCGGTGATGAAGATGTTGGCCGGCTTGATGTCCAGGTGCAGCATCTTGTGCTGATGCACGATGCGCATGCCGCGCAGCACTTCGTCAAACAGCGAACGAATGGTCGATTCGCGGAAAACCTTCTGCGTCTTGAGGTCGCGCGCGGTGATGATGAAGTCCTGCAGCGTCGCGCCCTCCAGGTAGTTCATCACCATGTAGACGGTTTCGTTCTCGCGGAAGAAATTGAGCACGCTCACCACCGAGGCGTGCGAGATCTGCGCGAGTGCCCGGCCTTCCTCGAAAAAGCTCTTGAGGCCCAGGCGGTACAGCGAGAGCTTTTCGGGCGGCACCTTGGGCAACAGTTCACCCGGCGCGCGGGTGGCCAGCGACGAGGGCAGGTACTCCTTGATGGCAACCTGCTGGCCTTCGGCGTCCACGGCCAGATAGACCACGCCAAAACCGCCGGAGGACAACCGGCGTATCACACGGTAACCACCTATGGTGGTATCGGGCGGCAACGGTGCCGGTTTGATTTTTGACATATTTTGCGCAGAAGATTCGGGGGTCAACCAGAACCCGGATAATCGCCGGATCGCAAGCAACCATCAAAAGTCCAATGCCAGTTTACAGCATGACCGGATACGCCAGCGCCCAGCATGGTGCGTCCACCGGGAGCCCCGAGGCCGAGGCACGGCCCGCCCCGGCGCGTCGCCTGGGACTGGAGATCCGCTCCGTCAACAGCCGGTTTCTGGACCTGTCGTTCCGGCTGCCCGATGAGCTGCGTTCCATGGAGCCGGTGCTGCGCACCCTGCTGACCGGCAAGATCAAGCGCGGCAAGGTCGAGGTGCGCGCCACACTGGAGAGCAATGACTCTGCCAACCTGCCTGACCCCTCACCCCGCATGCTGCAACGGCTGGGCGCGGTGCAGGACACCGTGCGCTCGTGGCTGCCCGATGCATCGCCCTTGTCGGTGGCCGAGGTGCTGCGCCTGAGCACCAGCCAGGGCACGGGCCAGGACAACTGGAGCGAAGCCGTCCCCGCGCTGGCCGAGCAGGCCCTCACCGCGCTGCTGGACGCCCGCCAGCAAGAAGGCGCACGCCTTGCCACCATGCTCCAGGGCCACCTCAAGCAACTGCGTGACCTGTCGGCGCAGGCCGTGCCCCTGGTGCCCCAGCTGGTGGAACAGCAGCGCCAGCGCTTCATGGAGCGCTGGAAGGAAGCCATGGGTCTGGCCGAAGGTTCTGCCACGCCCGAGGCGGCCCAGGACCGTGCGCTTTCCGAGGCCACGGCCTTCGCCATTCGCATCGACGTGGCCGAAGAAGTCACCCGCCTGCAGTCGCACCTGAGCGAAATCGAGCGCCTGCTCAAAAAAGGCGGCGAGATCGGCAAGCGCCTGGATTTCCTGATTCAGGAACTGCACCGGGAAGCCAATACCCTGGGCTCCAAATCCGCCGCACTGGAACTCACCCGCATCAGCGTGGACATGAAGGTCCTGATCGAGCAGATGCGCGAGCAGGTGCAGAATTTAGAGTAGGGTTTCGAGGAGGTTCATGCCACCGCAAAACGACCTCTAAGTTGTTGATTTTTCAATGGAAACTTCTTTCATGGCGTAGCACAGCAATCCAGGCTAGCTCAAGCTTTGTGATGGGTTCATTGGTGGGTTCGAGGGCGAATCCACCCGTTCCGGGCGATCCCTGGAACAGGAACCCATCAAACACTGCCGGAGGCTGCGCCATGACTGGGTTTACACAAAATGTTTCAGATAGAACGCTGCGAGCTTGGCTGAGTGCCGGGCCCGTGGACAGGATGATCGGTGGTGGACTGATCTTCTTTGCCAAGGAATCCTCCGCCCAACGGGGGCAAGCCTCCTGGATTCTGCGCTACCGCTTTGGCGGACGCCTACGCGAGAAGGTGCTGGGACGCTACCCAGACGTTTCCCTCAAAGACGCCAGAGAGCTTGCCCGGCGCGACCGATCGCAGATCCAGCAGGGCATCGACGTGGGCGCACAAAAGCGCTTGGAGAAGCTCAAGGCACTTGAGATGGAGGATGTCCAGGGCCTGGGGCATCTTTGGTATGAGCGTTACATCCTGAAGAACGTCAAGCATCCCCAGGTCGTGGAACGTGTGTTGCGGCGCCACATCTATCCCGTGATCGGCAAGCTCGCGATCAACGAGGTTCGGCCACACCACATCGATGGAGTGCTTACCAAGATCGTCGAAGCCGGCGCTCCCACTGTCGCCAACGACGCGATGCGCTACCTGTTCCGCATGTTCCACTTCGCTGCGAAACGAAAGTGGACCGAAGCAAATCCGGTTGCAGGATTCGACATCTCGGATGCTGGCGGAACGGAGACGCCACGTGAGCGGTGGCTCAGCTACGAGGAACTCACGGCGCTGGCGCAAGACATGCGCGAAACGGCGAACTTCGGACGCATCAACGAGCTCTCTGTCTGGCTCCTGCTGGCGCTGTGCGTGCGCAAGATGGAACTGCTCTCCGCCAAATGCACGGACTTCGATCTTCGCAGCGGCGTCTGGAAACTGCAACGCAGCCAGACCAAGACCAGCGCGTACATCGAGATCCCGCTTCCTCGCCAAGTGATCGTCTGGCTCGAAGAAGTGATCCTATTCGCCTGCGGGAACCCGTACCTGTTCCCCGCGCGCCGCCTTATCCGCGTGAAGAATGGCCAACCTCGGCAAAACCGCTTCGGGCACATCAGTCCCGACACGCTCAACGTGGCGCTGAAGCGCCTTCCACGAAAGGACGTCGAGCACTTCACGGTGCACGACATGCGCCGGACAGCCAGGACACAACTGAGCGCACTCGGCGTGGACCCCTTCGTGGCCGAGCGCGCACTGAACCACAAGCTGCGGGGTACCCAGGGCATCTACGACCGGCACGACTACTTTCCGCAGCGCCGCCAGGCCTTGCATCAGTGGGCGGAAATGCTGGGGGCCATCAGTAGAGGCGATCCTGTCGACTTCACCGCCAGTCGGCGGCAGGGAACCTCGGGTCAAAATGCCATCCCCCATCTGCCCGGCAAGCTCCCCCACTCCATCGTGGCCAGGCAGGCGGCCAATGAATGAACGGCACCGATAACGGGCACACAGTGCAGTCCAGGCCTGCCGAGCGAAACAATCGCACTCCGACTGCTGTGCGCAGTTGCGGCAGGCCTGCAGTGATGGGGCATAGGTTGGCGATTCACTTCTTTTGAGAACCGCCGAGCGCCGCCTGTCGATTTGCGCCCTAGCTGGAGCATCCAGCAGAACGACCGCAACGCCACCGGTGATCGGTGGAAACATGGTATGCGCCTCGGGATTGGCGCTGCATTGGAACGAGGCTTCTGCCGGCAGATCTCGGTGGCATTCAAGCGCACGATGCGAATTTCACCTCCGGTTACCGGGCGGCAACGTTTACCTTGTGCGCGATCTTCGACTCGAGTGCGCTGCGATCGGCAGCCACAAACGTCACACGACCCTCGCAGACCAGTTCAAGAGAATCATGGGCGCGCACATTGAATGTCACGCTCCGGGGTCCCAATCGTTCAACCCATCCCGAAAGACGAATCTCTGCGCCAGGAGGTATAGGTCCACGGTGTTCCAGGTGAATGCTGCGGCCCACGACAACCTCTCGTTCGTGGTCAACGTGCCGCTGCATTTCCTTGATGCAGACAGATTCGACGACGGCTACGAGATATCCCGTAGCGATGCACTCAATGAGCGTCTCAGCGTAACCACGCCCATGCGGCAACTGCGTGAACAGCGAGCGGGCGGTTTGATGGGACGGAACGACATAGACCTCGTCGAAGGAGATCTGGCTGATGCTCTCATGGTTCATGGATCGGGACGGCTCGCGCCAACGTGGATGATGACCAGAGCAATATCCCCGGCGATGCCCACATCAGTCCACGAGAAATCCTGTCCGAATTTCGAGCATTTCGCGATCAGGCCTTACCTGCGAACAGAAAGCCGGTCGCACTCCGACTGAAAGGCACATCCACTGCATGCCTTTGGCGAACGCGCATAAGTCGGCTCAATACGCCCCTCCAGGATCGCTTCGCGGCGACGCACAAGGGCGACGATTTCCTCGACTCCCAGCAATTTCACACTTTGCGAACTGCGTGCGTGCCTGCCCGTCGGGCTTGCGAAGCTCACGAAGGCTTGTGGCTCGACGACCTCCCCGGTCTGTGCCTCAATCACCAATTTCTGCACCGACAGTTGGATTCGGTCAGTTTCATGAATACGAGCTGCCAGACGTGTCTTGAGTTCGACCAGTACCAACATGCCATTGGCACGACGGTACACACGATCGACTCTGGCAACGAGCCGCAAGGGATGCCGCATGCGAAAGAGCCTCTCCATATAGACCAGCTCGGCACCGGCCAGCCCTCGCGGTCGGGAGGCCCGTTCGCCAGACCGATGGCGGCCCATCCATAGCCGCGCCAGCCACAGGACAAGCGCAACGAAACCGGCGAGCACATACATGGCAGACCAGGTCATGGCTGCCCCCTGCCGCCCATCGCCTTCGCACACCAGGCAACCACGATGCGCAGTACGCATCGCACCCCGATCACTATCCCAGGCGATCGCGCCATGATGCGGCAGCCCATTGGTGCAACCCGGTAGTACGCCGCAACCAGGGCGCTCCCCCAGCACTGGCGCAAGAGCACCGCATCGCGGTACGCGCGAAGTACCTGCGTCTCCGATGCATCCGGGCCAAACACGAAGGTCGCCACGAAGCACCGGCGATCCGCCGTCGCTGCCACGCCCTCTTCCCAGTACCGCTGGTGGGCCACCTGCCCTCGGGCCATTGCCTTTCGCTGCTTCGAGGTAGCCCGCTCTCCATGGAGATGGGCCAGCTGCACTCGCTTCTCGCAGAAGCCCATCTCGGCCAAATCTTTCGCGGCCACCTCGCCATGACGCTCCATTCCTTGTCTTGGCATATGCACCTCACTCAGCCAGGCTCGGCCCGAACACATCGTTGGTCACGCCCGCGGAAGCCAGCACCTCGCGGCCCGCCGATGCCAGCCCAGGGCGAGCACCGTCGACGGCAAAGACTCCGTACTGCACCAGCAATCCGTCGTAGGCCAGCACGCGCAGCCGGTTGACCCGCTTGCCACCTTTCGGAAATCGCACCAACTCGTCATACAACCGCGGGTTGTCCGCACGCGCCAGCTCGAACACCAGCCGAACCGGCTTGGAATCCTGTTGTGTGTTCCCGTTCATGCGATCTCCCCTGCCCCGCGGTCGCGGCCGGGGGCTATCGCGCTGGCGGCATAGTTCTGCCCGGCGAGCTGGAATCCGCGGACGTTGGCGAACATCGGCTCCTTGACCTCGTGGATCCGGTGCTTCGGGAACGCCGCCTTCACGGCCTTCTTGAACAAGAAGGCACCACCGCCCACCAGAATGATGTTCTGCAGGCTCTCCGGCGTCTCGATCCACTGGCGCATCGTCGACACCGCCTGCTGCGCAACGCTCTCGGCCAGGGGCAAGTGCCGACCCATGTCGTAGGGTTTCTGGAAGATCACAGGCGACTTGCCGGAGCGCAAGGCCAGGTCGATGGCGTCGTAGTCGCGGTACGGCGAGCCGATATCCTTGGAGATCTCGGCTGCCAGCAGCCGCAGCACGTCCGACATGCCACGGTTGATCGAATGCGACTGTTTCTGCACCAGGCGCATGCCACGCGTGACCAGCCAGTCGAAGGTGCGAGAACCAGGGTCGATCACCAGGCTCTGCTCGGTTCCGATGGTTGCCATCTTCTTGTGCTCGGCCGCGTAGTGGACCAAGGCACCCTGCGGTTGGGCAACGGCCATCGCTTTGGCGACGGTGACGGTCTTCCCGCCGCCTATCTGATGTTCTCCTGCCATGGTCTTTTCCAGCGCCGATTTCTTCAGCGAGAAGAGCGCCACCGGCAACCCGACGATCAGCAGATCGATGTGGGACACCTTCATCATGCTGAGCGCGCCGCGCAGCAGGGCCATGTATTCCGGAGACTCGGTGTACTCGTCGTGCAGCTGTTTGGCACGGAAGGTGTCGGCCGCCAGGCCGACGTCGGGCCCGACCTCGTAGAACAGCGGCCCGACCGGGATGCAGACGGTTTTGCGCCGTTCGCTGGCCGGCCAGTGAGGCGTCTCTCCGCTGGACGGATAGGCGACGGACGGAAAGCTGGCGCAGCGGATTTCATTTCCCACGACGCCAGTGACGAATTTGGTGTTGCCGGACCCGACATCCACCGCTCGGACGATCAATTCCATGTGAGTGCTCCAAGTAAAGAACCATGTCGATCAGCATCGGCACGCCGATGCCTCCACGCCACGCGCAATCCGCCCGGAATGCCCCGCATTTCGGCATCAGGCTCTCTCTGCCGTCATCCGGGTGGAACGACAGCGACGATGCACTGACACCTGTCGCTGGCCTCTTCCTTCGAGACTTGCGCGTGTGTCACCACGGTCTCACTGCTTTGGCACTCGTCAACCCCGAACGCAAGCCACTGCTCCATTCAGCGGTGCTTGTCCCACACCCGCCTTGAGCGCCCCGTGTTGGACCAGAGGCAGGCGGTTCGCCTGTCAAGCCCGCATGCAGCCTCGCTCTGCCGCCCTGCGGGACACTAAATGGCCCCTATCAGGCCGTCGCGTCGGCGCAAGCGCCACCGGCAACCCAGGTTTCATGCCGTCGCATTGCCACGCCTGCATTGACCTGCAAGCCACTTTCGTCATCCACTACAGGTTCCCGAGGGCCAACCTTGGCCCGCTCCATCGCGGAGCAAAAGGCGTCGCAGTCGTTACCTGCCCTTCAAGCCCCGGTCCTGAACCGGGGTGGCCGTCGCCCCCGAGGCGACCGCCCCGAGGTTCTCTTTCGTAGTGCATGTGCCTATGACCTTCGCCAGCCCTGTGGCTGGGCGCTCCCAGAAGCGCGTCAAGGCCATCGATCTCCCGACCTGGCACCCGATGCCGGCTCCCGATCCCGCCATTACTGAGCACGCGTGTTTCACGCCGCAAGCGGTTGTGCTTGCCCCCGAAGGGGCTCCCCGCTTGTCCCCGCTCAAACGCTCGACACCGCCCTGGACTTTCGGTCAGGGGCGGACCCATGCGCGCGAATGGCGCTGCGAATTCCAGGATTGATCCACCAGATAGCGCGAGACCTGATCTCGGCGCCGATGCGACTGTTTGCCCTCGAGGCAGCAGTGCGTCACCAGCCTCCGCCGTTGCAGAAATGCATATGCGGAGCCGGATCACACGTTTTCATTTTTAAGACCGACCGAGCTGGCCCTGCACGCGCATGTGGCTGGCGCAACCCCTGGGTCGGTGGCGCATGTCGTGGTCGCGTGCGCCGCCGTGATGAATCGACCTCCCGCACCAGCGGCTGACGGAATCCGTCGCTGGTGCTGGCCTTACCGGATTCCTGCCAGTGCGCCGTTCGGGCGGCGTGCTGTCCCCTTTGATTTGGAGAACACCATGACGACCCCTTCCACTCAGTCAACCAATCCCATCAGCGCGAGGCGCATACCCGGCACAGATCGGCCACGGCGGCAAGCCTGGACAGACAAGACACCCCAGGAAATCCTTGCCCGGCTGCGGCCCGGCCATGCCGATCCCATGCGCGTGCTGGAGACACTGATCGAGCTGTTCAACACCCGGCACACGGCGCGCGAGAAAACCGTCTCGCACAAGACCCGCGCCGAGCGCGCCCGCTTCCTGCGGCGTTTCTTCCTCGACCTCAAGCTGAAAGCTGGCTTCCACACCGTGCCAGATCCGCGCAACCTGGGACAGAAGCATCTGCACGCAATGGTGCAGGTGTGGCAGCGCGAGCATCTGGCACCCGCGACGATCCAGACCTACCTGTCTTTTCTGCGCGGATTGGCATCCTGGATGAACAAGCCCGGCCTCGTGCTACTTCCGGCGCGCTATGGCTTGTGCCTGGAGGAATACCAGCGCCATGAGTACGCCCAGCACGACAAAAGCTGGAGCGCGCACGGCATCGATGTGGAAGCCATCCTCGCCCAGGTCACGCAGTACGACGCACGGATCGCGGCCTCGATGCGGCTGATGCACACGCTGGCGCTGCGGCGCAAGGAATCGGTGATGTTCCGCCCTTTTGAACACGTCGCGCCCTTCGAGGACACGGGCCTGCCTGCCGAGCGCCGCAAGGCGGATGAGTACGTGTGGATCAAGGGCAAGGGTGGGCGCGTGCGCTGGGTCGCGCTGGAAACGGAACAACAGCGGGCCTCGGTGGCACTGGCGCGCTCGCTGGTCACAAGCCGCGACGCCCACCTGGGCCACCCAGCGCTCGACCTGAAGCGCAATCTGCGCCGACTCGACTACGCCCTGGAGAAGTTCGGAATCACGAAACGCCTAGCGGGCACCACGGGGCATGGACTGCGCCATGGCAATGTGAACGATCTGTACGAGAGCATTGCGGGCGTGCCGTCGCCCGTGCGTGGAGGCGGAACCGTAGCCGCCGATGTGGACCATGCGGCACGACTGGCCGTGTCCGAGCGGGCCGGCCATTCGAGGGCCAGGGCTTCCGGCGCCTATATAGGAGCGGTACTGCCCAAGCAACCCACCGGCAACCGAGGCCCAATCTCCCCTCTTTGAAGAACCCGTGTCAGGCAACGCGCAAATCAGCCTCGGCTTTGCCGTTGGCAAGCGCTTCGACAAACCACTTGGGCTTGCGACCGAAGCCTGACCAAGTGTGGCCCGCATCGTCCTTGTACTTGACGCGACCAACTTCGGGCCTGAGTCTTTTGGCAGTACCGTATGCATTGCGCGAAAGGCCGTCCAATCCCAGGTCGGCGGCAGTGATGCCGTAGTAGGCTATCGCCTCTTTCATGCGGGCAATCACCCCTGCCTTCTCTGCAACGCGGGTTTCCTCCCGCTCCCTTTGCAGCTTGGCAATCTCTGCGTCGATTTCTAGAGCCGTCCGTTTGCGAACCATAGCAGTCTCTGGATATTGAGTGCGCGGAATTGCGCGGTCATGCGGCGCAAGGCATGGTGACCCAACCGCACTACAAGTCTATAGCAGTACGCATCCGGCTCGGTTTGGGAGTCCAATCGGCCAGCCAATCACAGCGCTGGCGATACGTCGAAGTCCTCGTCGGGATAGATCGCCGCGCCGCGCGGGCGTATTCCATCCGCTTCCACTTCGTCCTCGGACAGGCCGAAGCGCGACAACGCTGCGCAGCGCGCCAGTGCTTCGGTGGACTCGCCCACCTTTCCGATATGGACGGCCTCTCCGTCGCGCACAACGCGCACATTCCATTGCTGCATGCTCATTCGGCTTCTGCCTCCGTGAGAGTCCTGGATTCGGACTGGTTAGATTCACTGCCCGCATGGAAGAACCCGAAGCGCGCCCAGGTGCGAGGATCAACTTCGATGGGGCCTGCGCGCTTGGAGTCGAGATTGACCACCACCCCATGCTGCGCGAGCCGCCCCCTGGAAAACAGTTCGTAGAGCAGTTGCGCCGCGAAGCGCACCGCCACGTCGTTGACGAACAGCCCCTGGGATGCCAGCGACATGCGAACCGAGCAGGACGGCTGGTTGTCCTCGGGAGCCGTGTCGTCGAGCAGTTCAGGAAACAGTTCGGTCACGCACGGCAGCCGCGGCCCCGTTGCCCGCGGGTCCAATGCCCTCCCGCCTTCGGGCTGGCCGAGCACCACCTGCGCCATGGCTTCCGTGTTGCCCAGGTCGAGCCAGTAGCGGTAGCGGCTGGTGTCCCGCCAAGCGATGCGGTGCAGCGCACCCCGCGCCGAGCGGCTGTCCACGCAACTGATCAGCAAGTCCGTACCCGCCCAGTAGCGCTGGCCGTTCACATGCTCCTCATAGCGCTTCGGGTGGGCGTCCCAGTCCAGGCCGTAGAACTGGTTCAGGCGGTGGATGGTGACCAACGCCTTGTGCCTACCGATGTCGGCGGCACTGTAGAGCTGCCGCCCGACATTCGCTTCGCTGACGCGGTCGGCGTCGAAGGCAGTGACGTGCAGGCCGTAGGGATGGCCCAGGGCGCGCATCGCAATGTCCAGGCGCGCGAGGCAGGCCGCCATCTGCGCGCCGTTGCCACCCACGCCGACCAGATGCACCGCAATGCGGCGTTCCAGCAACCTCGGATGAATCAGGTGTTCCACCAGTGCCTCCAGTTCCATGTCCTGCCGTCAGTTTCTCGCGGGGAGGATGGCTTTCAAGCGCTGTGCCAGCGTCGCACCAAGCGAAGCACCCAGCCATCGCGGCCTGCAACGGGCTCCCCCACATCCGGCATGGATGCCAGCGCCTGCGGCCCCTGCCACGGATGGTGCGGCAGCGATTTGTAGAGGCCATTGATCACCAGCCGGAAGCACGCCACCGGCGCGGACTGGTCCAGCAGCCCGAACACCCCGGCCACCTTGATGCCCTGGTCGTCCCGGTCATCGTCGGCCGACCAGAAGGCCGGGCCGCGGCCATGCGTGTGCAAGTCCACCGCTACCGTCTCGTCGCTGGCCATCGGCGGCCTGCGGTAGTCGATGCGCACGGGCGAGGCACGTTCGGCCTCGCAGATCGCCAAGCGCAGCCGCCCGGTGCTGCGCGAGTAGATCAGCACCCCGGCGGCCTCATCGGGCAGGTGCTGCCGCCCATAGGCCACGAATTCCTCGATCATCCTGATCGGCAGTTGCCCGAAGCTGAACCGCAGGCACTCCTGCACCTCCCCGTAGGGCAGGCGCATCGCAGGGGGCTCCAGCCCCAAGGCGGTGATGCTGTCGAGCCAGTCCAGCCGGGTCTGCACGAACCAGCCGTTGCGGGCGACCACAATGCGCTGGCCATTGGCCATGTCCGGCAGCGCGCCGAAGCGCGGCGCGGCCATAACGGGGCAGGCGGCGAGCAGGGCCTGGTCCCTGGGGTCCATCGTGTACGTCATGGTGCCTCCGGTTCGCCGAGCAGTTGGCCCAACGTGGTCTTGGTATCGACCAGCACCCGTTCGGGAAAGCGCTTGAAGCGCTGGTTCAGCATGTCGCGCCAGAAAGCATAGGAGCCGCCCCGGTAGTTCAGCAGCTTGCCCACCACGTTGGGGTGCGTGAAGTAGGAGTGGAAGAACGCATCGTTCCACGCCCCGATCTTCTCCACGGTCGTTCCCTCGGGCACCGGCACGTTGCCCTGGCAGATGTGGCCGTGGGCATTGACATTGAAGAACGGGGCCTGGAACAGCGGCGTGCCCAGAGTCGGGCGGCGGCTGCCCTTGACCGCCCACACCCGCCACGCTCGGCTGGAGGCCCCGAAAACCAGCCCCGGCAGCGGCACCGCCTCACCGCGCTCGCCACCGCCGAAGGATTCGGCATGGTCGGTGCCCACGCGGAACGCGATGTGCCTGCGCGCCGGTGGTGCCCACCACACCAGCACGTCGCCATGCACGTAAAGCACCGTCTCAGGCAGAAAGCCGCCGTGCGCGGCCCGCTGGAGCAAGGCCGAGGCCAGTTCCCGCGCCGCCTGGGCGGTCATGGCCCGTCCCGCGCCGATGACCGGCGCACCGTCCACGGTCAGAACCTCATGCACGGTGGCAAGCGCGCCACCCGAGCGTCCGTGGTACAGCAGCACGGCCTGATCCAGCGTCAGCACGTCGTCCGTGGGTGTGTGGATGGAAAATTCCGCTTCGCTCATCTTCGATGACCTCCTGCTGTCAGTGTCCAGCGGACAGCGCGTGGATCAAGCGGTCGATCAGTCCGATGGCCTCGAAGCGCTGGCCCATGCGGTGGAACCACGCCCCGAGCGCACCGGGGTCGCTCATCGGAATCTGCGCCTCGCCCATGCGGTCGCAGAACTCAGCCTGATGCGCCATCTGGAGCAGGTCGTCGTAGATGCGCGTGGTCACATCGCCCTCGTCCCAGGACAGCACCGCGCCGAAGCCGATGTACTCGCCGTCCATGTCGGGCAGGAACTCGTCGGTGATTGTCAGGCGCGACAGCGCCAGCGCATCGGCGGCGATCTGGCGCATCCGCGGGTCGGTGAGCGTCTTGGCCGCATGCCGCAGGTTGCACGGTTTCCACGCCTTCTTGCCCTTGGACCGCCGCTCGCCCTTGCGGGGCAGTGAGAGCCAGTTCCGCGCCCATTCGGGGTAGGAAGCATCCAGCTTGCCGCGCGTGACCATTTCCTCGCGCATGGCGTCGCGTTCGGCCTCGTCGCAGTCCTCGCACATCATGTCCAGGGCGGCTTCCTCGTCCATTTCGCCCTGCCAGTACACGTACGACGCCACGTCGCAGGCGATGTCGGGGGTGAACAGCGGGTACACATGGCGGCTCTGTTCGCGCAGCACTTGCAGAACCGTGGCCCCCAGGTGCGGCATGGCGGCATTGAGCGCCTCCAGGCCCTCGCCCACGGCCCACTCGGCCTCGCGGTATTCGCACCAGTACACGTCGAGTTGGGCGTAGGCGGTCTGCCGCTCGCCGCGCATTGCTGGGCGGTGGCCATGCTCGTCCAGCACGCTGACCGCGAAACGCGGCTCCAGGCACTGTAGCGGCCCGACCTGCCGCTTGACCCAGGCGTCGATGGCGCGCTCGCACGCCTGGAGCGGGTCGGACTCGCTCTCCGGCAAGTCCCCTTCACGCACCGCGCCCGCCTCGATCAGGAAGCGGCACAGCGCCGCGTTGGCCCGGGCCTGGGAATTCGATGCAACGGTCAGCGGCACCTCTGCGCCCAGGCCCGGCAACGCCAGAAACGGTGAACAGGGCGGGACGGTGAGCGCCTTCATGGCAGTGGAACCAGCATGTCGCTGGTGGCGCTGGCCCGGTGGACAGAGGCGGCGTGGTGCTGCTCCTCCAGCATCCGATGCGCGAACTGGCTCCAGGCCGACGAACGGGTCTGCACGCTGCGACGCGACAAGGCGCGTGACAGCTTGCCCGTCGCACCCAGGTTGCCGCGCTCCACGGCCTGCACACGCTCCAGCAGCGCCGCGAGGCGTGGGCCGGATGGTGCTGGCCGCACGGCGTCATGGGTGCCCGCGCCCTTGGTGCCCACGGCCTTGCGAAAAACAAAGTCCTGCCGCCCGTTGGCGACCTCGCCCGCCTCGACCTCGGAGCTGACGAGTTCGGGAAACTGGGCGCTGTAGAGGTCGCGCACTTCGCGTGGCGCGAGGCCGGGCACGTCCGGCAGCAGGATGCCGTTGTAGGTGAAGGTACGCACGATGGGGGTGATTTCGATCGACATGGGGATGGCTCCTTGGGTTCGGATGCGGCCACCACGGCGATGGCCTTGCGGTCAGTCTCTCGCCGGACGCCTCCGGCGCAAGGGTGCTGCGGCGGGTCATCCGAACAGGTCGAAGGACTCGCCACTGCCCGCCGCCGCGCCAGCCGTTGCGGCCTGCGGTGCGGCATCCCCGCCATTCGCCCCATCGTCATCGTCTTGCAGCGCCGGGCTGGCCGTGGTCGCAGCCGTGGATGCCGGGGCTGGCTTGGCAGCAGGCGGCTTGGGGGCTGCGGCTTTGGCCGTCGCATCGCTGGCCTTCTTGACCGATGCCGCCTTGGCCGCCTCGATCACTTCCTTGGTGGCCTCGGCCTGCTGCGCGAGGCTGCGCCGGACTTCGCGGTAGCCGCATAGCGCTTCAATGAAGCCTGTGTCGAACTCCTGCGGGGTCGCCGTCAGGCTCAGGGGCTGGGCCAGCGCGGGCTCGCCCGTGTCCTGCCTGGGCTTGGGAATCACGTTGACCGTCAGGCGGCCGGATTTCTCGTCGGCGCTCACCGTCATGGTGAGCGTGGCACTGCAAGCCAGCGCGAACAGTTCCTCGAACATCGTCATGTCATGCTCCTTGGTGGAATGGGGGGACATGGCCCCGTGGGGGGCCGTCCAGACCATGCTAGAACCGGCTCCCCCGCTGTCCAGGGGCCAATCCGGCATCAGGCCAGGGCCGGTTCTGGCTGCGGTTCGGCTGCGGTGTCGGTGGCCTCGGAGCCTTCCACTTCATCCGCTTCGCCGCTTCCGTCCTGCGCTTCATCGGCCAGGATCGGCTGGCGCGGATAGCACATCACGGCGGGCACGGTGCCCTGGTAGGCGAACCCCGGCACCTTGAGCAAGGCCGCGATGAACTCCTGCTTCTTGCCCGAGCGCGCCACCTTGAAGCCTGAGCCCATCGCCTTCTTCAACCCCACCTCGGCCGCGAGACTCTCCAGTTCGCTCATCGTGAACAGGTCGAGGAATGCCTTGTCCCACTGGAAGTACCGGCCTTCATCGACCTCGGCGTAGTTCAGGAGAAGTTCCAGGTCACTGGTGCTGACGCCGAAGGCAGAGGACGCGGTGGCGGCTTGCAGCAGTCGCTCCAGTTGTGCCTCGGGTGCGGCATCAGCGCGTTGCAGCCCGCCTCGCACACCGAAACCTGCGCGTCCGGGCTGGCCCGCGATCCGCTCGAAGGCGTTGCGGAACTGCGCCTCGCGCAGATCGGCACCGCGCCCGGCCAGCGCCAGGGCGATTAGCACGCGCTGGCTGCGCTGCGGTTGGGCCATCAGGGCCTTCGCCAGCCATTTGCGCCACTCCGTCAGGCGGTGCGCCACCACGCGCTGCGGGGTCTGGTTCGCTGGTGCGACGGTAGCCGGTTTCGCAGCGCTCTTGCTCCTTTTGCCAGCCTTCGCACTCCCCTTGCCCGCTGCCTCGGCCACTGCCGCCTGCGCATCGCGCTGCGCCTTGCGCCACAGGGCGACCTTCTGGCTGTTGCATGCGGCATCGAAGCACAACGACCGTGTGACCTCGCCGTAGCTGCCCGGCATCGCGGACACCGAACAGCCGAAGGACTGGCACCCCTGGCAGGAGGTGTACTGCGGGGCACCAACACCCAGGTCGCCCTCGGCGGTCAGCGGCAGCGGCGTGAAGCCATCGGACGCCTTCACGATGCGGATGACCGGGAACTCGTCGCGCAGCGCGTCGGCCCGGGCCTGGACTGCCTGCAAGGTCAGTTCCTCGAAATGGCTCGGGTGCTGGCAGTAGCCCTCGCCCAGGGATTCTGCGAACAGGCCCGCCTGCCGCGCCGAGTTGTGCGCGCAGCCGCCGCACTGCGCCGTGTCGAAGATCGCATCGGCCAGCCGACGCGCATAGCGGCCCAACTGCGCCTTGAGCACGGCCACCGGCACCTTCTGCGCCAGGATGCCCTCGAGCACGGTGTCCTGCTTGTCGGGGGGAATGCCCGAGAGCAGTTCGGCGTGGCCGAGCAGGATGGTGCGGCTGGTCAGCGCCTGCAGCACGGCAGGCGTACAGGCCAGCAGCGCCAGCCGCCGCTCCAGCACCTCGGGCGACCAGCCCATGAGGCGGGCGGTTTCCTCCTTGTCGCCGCGCTGGCGCAGGAGCTGGCGCTGGGCCGCATGGGCTTCCTCGGCGGGTGACATGTCCTCGCGGTGGTAGTTCTCGATCACCGACATGGCCTCGGCGGTCTCGTCGCTGGCGTCCTTGATGACCACGGGCATGTCGTAGCCGTCTCCGAATACGTTCCTGGCGGCACGCCAGCGGCGTTCGCCCGCGATGATTTCGTAGCGGTCGGTGCCCGGAATCGGTCTCACGACAATGGGTTCGAGCACGCCGACGGCGCGGATGCCCTCCTCCAGTTCGGCCATCTTGTCGGGATCGAAGTACGTGCGCGGGTTCCTGCCCTGGACGATCCTGCGGATCGGCAAGGTGGGCTGGCTCGGGTGGGGGGTATCGGTCACGGTGCCTCCTGTCTGCATCGGGTGGGATGCAGCCATGCTCCCGCGGCCCGGCTCACCTTCAAGGGTGCTCGCGCCCCTCGTCGGCGGGCGAGCGAACCATCTCCACCCAGGCTTGCAGCGCCAGTACCTGTTCGGCGCGGGCCGCTTCCTCCCGCGAGCGGAAAGTCACGTCGCCGGGCGCATTCAAGTCCTGCCTGCGTCTGTCGCAGACGATGCGCCACTTCTTGTCGGGGTAGTTGCTGCTGATGCAACCGCAGGCCCCGCTCGGATAGCGCACGCCATGGACATACCAACCGCCGTGCCGCCAGCGCGAATAGCCGGGCGAACGCGAGGTATCCAGCATGCAGAGCACCTGCTCGAAGGCTTCGGTTGCCGTGCAATGGTTCTGTGCCACGATGGCCCCTGCAATGCCTTGAAACACGTCATCCGGGCAAGGCAGCAATGCGGCGGTGTCGCGCATCGTCTGAGCGACAACCGAGTCGAGGTACAGGCCCTCGATGGGGCGTCCCTTGCTGGCGCAGTGGATGCAAAGGTCGCGCACGGCCACGGCAATGGCCATCGCGGTGAGGTAAGTCGTCATCTCCTTCTCCTTGAAACGGAGCGGCCATCGTTTCAGGCCGTGTGGCGACTTCAAGGTCAGGAGGCTACGCGCCGGGCTGCGCAACGGCGCACCACTGCGCCCATTCATCCATCAACCTGCGGCATTCATCGAAGCGATCAGGGCGGCGGTACAGGGCACACGGCGAATCGTGCTATCCCGCGAGGCAACCACAAGCGGTAGCCGCTGGGATCTCCCTTGCAGTTCTGGCTACGCAGGTACCGCCAATCGCTGGGCTTTGCGCTGAATCAGCTCGCCATATCTTGCGCTGACAGCCTCCGCGTCCGTGCATTGCAGTTGGAGGGACACGGCCTCGGCCACGCGCCGCCTCACCGAGGCCAAGTGGCGGGCCTCTGCAGGCGTCGGCATGCAGACAGGCCAGCCGGCTTCGTACAGCAGGTGCGCAGGAATTTCTGCTTCCGCCGCCTGCCGCTGCGCGGCGCGTTCCTTGGCTTCGAGGAGCTGCGCCCGCAACGCAGGATCGAGCAGCGCCGACGCCACGTCTCCGAGCCAGTACCCGGCCTGGAAGGAAAACGTGCTGCGCGCCTCCAGCCGCACCAGTTCCCGGTAGACGGCAGCGTTGCCCTCGCAGCGCGCCGCCGCCTGCAGGTCGCCGCGCGAGGCCAGCACGCAGAAGGCACAGGACACGCGACTGCTGCCATAGATGCGGTAGGCTTCATGCAGGACGCCACCACGCTGGCCGATGTAGTCGAGCACGTCCTGGCGCTGCCAATGGACGATTGCGTTCCAGGAGAGTCCGATGCCCCGCGCGCGGGTCAGCAATGTGTCGGATTTGGCGACTGGCTGGCGTGCCCGCGCCGTGCTCTCCTGCCAGCGCAGGCCGACAGCCGAGACCACCGGCCCGGTCGGATGCCGAGCACGCATGGCCCGCGCGAGAACCTGAGATTTCATTTCCGAGGTGCAGAACCTCTGCGATGCTGAACTCCAGGGCATGATCAGCTTGACGCACGACAGTGTGCGATAGCGCTCCACATTGGCGGCCCAGCGCGACAGCCAGCGATCCAACATGTCACCGGCCGGTCGGCGCACAGTCACCAGTTCCCAGCCCAGCCGCTCCGCAAGCCGCTCGCATACAGGGGCCGAATCGCGCCATTCGATACGCCCGAGGTCGCTATGGATCAGGGCGCGGGGACCTGCATGGCCGATCCCGTCCAGATGGGCCTGCACGCGGTAAGCCAGCGCCTGGGAGTCCTTGCCGCCGCTCACGCCCACATACACCGGCGCGTGGCCTGCCAGGGCGGTGTCGATCACCGGATCGCGGGCGACGCCGAAGCGCTGCGTGGATGGCATGAGAAGGGCTTGCGACGCCAGGTGCTCGACCGGCGCCAGCCCGGGCAGTTCGATCTGTTGCACGATGGGCCTCCTGAAATCCAGGATAGGCAGCGCCATGCGGCATCAAGGGCTCAGGTTCGTCGCCCAACAGCTGCGAGACAATGCGCTGATGTGCGATGTCCATCTCGTCGAAACACGCCGAACCACCGAACCCGCTCCGGCGGGGCAGCGCTGCAGCTATTGCAGCGAGCCGTTGCACGGGCGGTGCGTCATCGTCGCAGGCTATCTCGACGACGGATCGCAAGAGCTGTACTGCTTTGCCTACCACGAGGACTGCGCATGGGACATGGAACATGACGACGAAGTGATCGAGACCCGCGAGGGCTGCTTCGACTACGGCACCCCGCTGACCATCGGCGCACTGCCGACAGTCGTAGCCAATGTCGTTCCCAGCCCGCCTGCCGGTGCATCGCGGATCGCCGCCGAGCAGGGAGCCCCATGACCTCCTGGAAGCTCAAGCAGACTGCGCAATGCGCCAAGTGCCCCTGGAGAGTGGACGTCGACCCGCACGAAATCCCGAATGGCTACAGCGTGGACAAGCATGCTGCGCTGGCATCCACCATCGCCGCGCCGGGCGCGCTGCCGGATCCTGGCGCGCCCCTGCGTGTGATGGCTTGCCATGAAACCGAGGACGCCCATTGCGTGGGATGGCTGCACCACCAACTGGGCCAGGGCAACAACCTCGCGTTGCGATTGCGCATGCTTTCCTGCGCGAACGCGGGCGAATTGCGGCTGCGCGGCGCACAGCACCAGACCTTCGAGGCCACCCTGCCTCGCGAAGCCGCACACGCGACGACGACGCCTTCCGGAAATGGATATACAGAGATGCCGCCCTGGCAACCTCGGCGCAGAAACGAAGAGACCGCACTAGATCAATAAAATCGAACCTTGCGCACGACGCAACCCATCAACGGGCTATTCACCATCCGACAAACAACGAGACCGACAACCATGGCAACTGCGAAAAAGACCACCGCTCCAGTGAAGAAGGCCGCCAAGGCACCGCCCGCCGCGACCGGCATCCGTCCGATCAAAGACACGTTCACCAAGAGCGCGCTGATCAATCACCTGGCCGAGCAATCGAGCGTCGAGCCCAAGGCCGTGAAGGCCGTCCTGGCCGCCCTGGAAGCCACCGTGCTCGGCTCGGTCAACAAGAAGGGCGCGGGCGGGTTCACGCTTCCCGGCCTGCTCAAGATCGACGTACAAAAGGTGCCTGCCAAGCCCAAACGCAAGGGCATCAACCCGTTCACCAAGGAAGAACAGGTTTTCGCGGCCAAGTCGGCCACCGTGCGCATCAAGGCCCGCGCCCTCAAGAAGCTCAAGGACGCCGCGCTCTGATGCGATGCGACAGTAGCGGCCCGGTCAGCCGGGCTGCCCTGTCGGCATGACCCGTTCCGACCTGCACCGCCCTACCATGCGCTGCAGCCGCTGCTGCACCATAGAAAGGTGCTCGGGAAATCGCGTGACGTTGGGATCGCTGGTTTCCCGGCCCCACCAGATGCTGGCGTAGTCCGAGACCGCGCCGTTGTAGCCGCAGTCCGGGCCGTCCTCCTCGAACTCCGCGCACAGGCGCCGCAGGGCCTCGCGGAAAGTCAGCCGACGCACGGCGACCAGCACTGCGGGGTTCCACACGACCCAGACGTTGCCCCAGAAATCGCGGGCCGCGTCGTTGCCCGAGCACTCGAAGAACCTGTCGTAGGCCTCGCCCACGTCGAAACGCCCCTCCAGTGCCTTGATCCCCTCGGTCCAGCGCGCCGAGGGCGCAACCCAAGCCTCCAACACACAGCCTCCCGCGCCGTACTCGCCGTACTCGTAGGCCACGGACAGCGATTCGCTCAGGCAGATCCCGGTGCCGGTGTAGCTGCATGATGCCGAGCGCCGAAACCCCTCCCGCAAGATGCGCCGCCCGCTCGCGCTGCGCGTGCCATGGAAGAGCGGCCCCAGGCGGCCATCGGTACTGGTGTCCATGCCCTGAGCTTCCCAGCGGAGCCTCCCGGTGCAAGGTCGCCGCCCACCGCGTCAATCATCGAAAAGCCTGAGCTGGGCAGCCACTTTCGGTTGCGACGCCTGACGCACCACCGGCCTGCGCTCGGGCCGCGCATCGCTCCTGTGCGCCCGTGCGGGATGGGGCACGGCGGGGGAAACGGTATCGGTGCGCTGCGGCTCGGGCTCGCGCGCCTGCCGCGCCTCGATGCGCCGCCGCCAGCCGCCCAGCACATGGGCTGGCGTGTACCAGCGGCTCCAGACCTCGTTGCTCAACGAATTGCCGTGCAGCACGATGGCCGGAATATGCAGCAGCGAAGCCTGGAGATAGGTCATGTGGACACAGCACAGGTCGATGTCGATGCAGGTTGCGTGCATCGCGCCCTGGTAGTTCAGCCCCGCCTGCTGCAGCGCATCGGCCATCGCGATCACCATGCCGCCCGCGCCGGAGGCTGGCTCCAGCACGTCGAGGAAACCCTTCGCCCTGGCCTCTGCCCCGTCGCCGACCAGCATGCGCGCCATCATCTGGGACACGTGGTAGGGCGTGAAGAACTGCCCCGCCCGGTCATTGCCCAGTTCGAGCTGCATGTAGACACCCCCGAGCACGTCGCCCAGTCCGCCCGCAGCGCAGCGCTGCTCCATCGCGAAGGTCAGGTGTCCCAGCATGCGTGGGAAGCTCTCGAATACGTCGCGCGGATACCTCTTCGCGATCTGCAGGTAGCGCGCCTCGCGTGCGTCGAACTGGCGCCGGTCCACCGCGTTGCTGAAGGACAGGCAGGACAGCTCGACGAAATCCGAGAACACCTCGTGCGGGTTCCAGCGGTGAGCGGTCTTGCGGATCAGTTGCAGCAGCTCCTTGGTGTGGTCGGTACCGTCCAGGTCCATCGCGATCCTTTCGCACCCGCCCATGCGGGTCGTCCAGAACAGCATCCCGCCCGGCAGGGCCGGGTCAACGGCACCGCCCGGCCGTCAGGCAGCAGCCGGTGCGCGCCCCCAGCCTTCGGCCGCCAGCCAAGCAGGTGGCATGGCGCGATAGGAAGCGCACCCGTGCCCAGTAGCGCCGTGCGCGGGCGCGCACGGCCTTGCGGTGGTAACGGCGACCGCTTGGCACGGCCCGCCGGGCAAGTTCACCATCTTTCAGTCAGTCTCCTCTCGGAAACACCTTACGGAGCCGCGCTCACCCTGCAAGGGCACATCTGCCAGCGTTGCCGCGGCGTCGTCCGGCCTACCCTACAAATGAAGGATTCAACAGATCGATCCCTGCCCCTTTGCACTTGATCCACGGGCCGCCGGGATGCTCCTGGCCATCCCAGGCCGCGAGCGCCGCAAGGGCATCGGCCGCATGCTCGTAGCAATACCGGCGCTCATAGCCTTCGAAGTTCAGTCCGACCACGAGGCCGGTCGTGAAACTGAAGCGATGCAACCCACACACGGCAGTGCCGATGACGCGAAGCTGGACGTAGCCTTGAGAGGCCAGGAAGGCCTCCAGCTCGGCTGTCGAGCCGGTTCCCTGCGAACGTCGACCGGCGCGCATCAACATATGCTTCCTTGGGGAAAACGAAGGACGGCGGAAGGAGCTTTGTACTGCGGCGGAACCGCTCACTCGACGATGGGCACCGGCTCGCGGTCCTCGAACGCCGACTGCACCGCCTCGACGACGCGCAGGGCCAGCGCCTTGTCTTCGAGCACTGCGTACTCCCTTGTCAGCTTGCCGGAGACCCGCCATCCGTTCTCCTTGATCGACCGGATCATGCGCACGGCGTCTGGGTCGGGCATCTCCAGCACGTCCTTGATGCGGCGCTGCGCGAGTTCGAAGCGGACCAGCACACGGGCCTCGTCCACCATCTCGTGCCGGATCGTGTGGGCGACGAGCTGGGCCGTGTAGACCGCGTGCTCCGTGAGATCCGGGTAGCGCCAAGCCGCACCGGCGTCCTCGTAGGCGTCGAACACGAGGTTCGAGCGTACCCCGTCCTCGTAGGTGACCATCTCGCCGAATCGGTGGGCCGCGTCGTAGCGCCGCATGAAGGGGCGCGAGAACACCTCCAGCACCCGGTCGTATCCATGGCCGAACTCCCGCACGCCGGTGATGGTGGCCGACACGGGAAGGATCACGCCAGCAGGAAGGGCCCGATCGCGCTGCAGCGTGTCGTTGATGAGGAAGCGGTGGATGCGTCCGTTGCCGTCGCTCATCGGATGGATGTAGACGAAACCGAACGCGATGACGGCCGCGCGCGCCAGCGCCTCCCGTCCGCGCGTCGCCTGCTCGAACGCCTTGAGCCCGTCCAGCATTCCGTCCAGCGAAGTGAAGTCCGGACCGATGTAGTGGACGATGTCGTCGCGAATGGTGGCCTGGCCCACGAAGACCGGCGATCGGCGCACGCCGAAGCGCAGCGCGGCCTCGCCCAGGATGCCCTTCTGCAGCACGGTGAGGCTGTCGATGCCCAGTGGTTCCTCGAGCTTGCCGCAGTGCTCGGCCATGACGTGGGCAAACCGCTTGATGCGGTCGGTCTTGTCCGCCTCGTGCTCGATCAGGAAACTCGCCCGCGACTCCTTGAGCGTGAGCCACGCCGCGGCGCGCATCAGCACGTCCTCGCCGAACTGGCGGTCCAGCTCGGCGATCGCCCCGAAGGGATCGAACTGCAGCGCTTGGCCGAGGGCCGGGGTACGGCGCACGAGCGGACAGAACGCCGGGGTGCCCGGCAGGTTGTTGTTGATGCGCCAGCGCCGCTCCCGGACGGCCTCGGTGCGTGTCAGATAGGCGTCGGCGGACACCGCATCGACATAGGTTCCTGCGGCCAGGTCCGGCACGTCGAGCCGGTGCCCGGTGAGCCACTCGTAGAAGAACCCGGCGCGGCGTGCGTACTGCCCGAAGGGCTCAGCCCGGCACCACCGCTCCAGCGGCTCCGGCCCACAGGCCGCGAACAGCCGCGCGAAGAATTCGAGGTGGATCTCCTCGTATTTCAGGCCGAACTCGAAGTGGCCATCGAAGCTGTCCGTCGGCCGGTAGACGGCCGGGTACTGGTTCAGGATGCGCTCGGGCGACTCTCGCACCGAGCGGGTGGTGCCGATGGTCGATTCCACCCGCAGGGGCTGCACCAAGGCGATGCCGAACTGAGCCTCCAGGGCCTTGAAACCAATCTGCATGTTACAAAAATCCCCTTAGTCACCACGAAAAATGATGACAATCAACCCCGTTGAAGCAAAAACACTTCGGCATATGGTTACACAAATACGCCGACAACCCAAGAAAAACAATGACCATTGGCTGAAATTTTTGAAAAATGCTTTCGCGCAAGCCGATGACAGGGAGCACTAACGATCGGTGATAGCGTGATGCTCCCGGCCAGGTCAATGCCAACGCCGATGCCGATGCCACCAGAAATCCCCCGCAGACCGGGGCGCTTGCGCGGCATCCCTTCGAAAACGCCAACTGCTGCGCCGCGGCTGCGCTCACACTGGGGACTCCCTGGCTTCCCTAGGAGTCTGGGCGGCAGAGCAAATCAAGCAGACTCAGCCGCTGCCGAGCGCTGGTAAGGGCACAAGCCATAGTGAACGCGCAGCCCAGCGCCGATGTTTCGCGCTCGGCCTGCCCGCACCGCCCCCCCGCAGCGCTTGAGTTTCAACTTCTTGCCCCGCTCATGCTGCCTGCATGGCCGCCATCCTGCGCAGATTCAGCGCCATGCACACAAGCTTGAACTCGGCTTTTGCCTTTTCCAGACCGCGCATACTGAACTGGCGCAACCCCAGCACATTCTTGATCCAGCCGTTGGGCGGCTCGGCGATCCATTTGCGCTTTCTGTAGTCCTTCTGGCCTTGCTCGGTTTGTAACTTGGCCGCCATGGCCACCGTGTGTGGGTAGCGCCTGGCGTCTTTGGGCGCACCGCGTGCCTTGCCTTCGCGCCCCAGCGCAATCACCAGTTCGGTATCGGGGAGCGTCTGGGCCAGCTTTGCCATCACCGCTTCACTGCGGTAGCCCGCGTCGGCCAGGACCTGCGCTGGCCGCGCACCGGTATGGGTTTGCACCGCATCCAGCACCATGGGCAGTTGCTGTACGTCAGTGCTGTTGTTCACCACCTCGGCGGCCACGATGATGTGATGGCTCTCGTCCACTGCAGTCTGGGCGTTGTAGCTGTAATCAAAGCCTCCTCCTGCGCGCTTCATGATGCGGCTGTCGGGGTCAGTGAAGCTGCTCTGCGCCTTGGGTTCAGGGATGCCGAAGTCGCGTTTGTAGGGGCGACCTCCTTTGGGTTTGCCTTCTTTGTCGCGGGGCTTGCGTTCGTCGTTCTTGCTGCGCCCTCTGGCTTCGTCGGCCTCTTGCTGGCGTTGCTCCAGCCGCAGTTTGGCCGCTGTGATCGCCGCCAGTCGGGCTTGCCTGCGCTCCAGTTCTGCCGGGATGTCCAGATCAGGCTCGTTCTTCTCGGCCTCATCGGTGTGGGCTGCTTTGTGCAGCAGTGCAGCTATCTGGGCCTTGAGTTCGGCCTCGGTGCTTTGCATGCGGGCGTAGCTCATGGCTTTGTGGCGGCTGGCATTGGCTTTGACCTTGGTGCCGTCTACGGCAATGGTGCCCAGCTTGACCAGACCCATCTCGCGGGCCAGGCGCACGACTTGGGCGAAGAGTTCGGTGAATTCAGCCAGGTGTTGGGCACGGAAGTCGCGGATGGTGCGGTGGGCGGGGAAGTTGTGCGCTCCCAGCACCCGAAAGGCGATGTCTTCATGCAGCTTCCTGGCGATCTTGCGTGAACTGAAGACGCCCGTGGCGTACGCGTAGACCAGTACCTTGACCATCATGGCCGGGTGCAGGGGCTGGTTGCGCGGGCCACCACCGGCGTAACGTGCGTGGAAGGCGCTCAAGTCCAGGCTGTCTACGGTGTCGCTGATGAAGTAGGCCAGGTGGCCCTGCGGGAGCCAGTCTTGCAGCGCTGGCGGCAGCAGTTGCTGTTGCTCGGGGTGGTAGGGAACGTAGCTGGCACTCATGTTTATGCACAGCAGGGTTCGTGCCAGTATTCATCTCGGTAATGGGCTTCTGCCGCCCAGACTCCTAGCGGAAGACTTCCCCGCTCCGGCTGGGCGTAGCAGTCGTTACCTGCCTCTACGGAATTCGCCGCCATCGCCCGCGTGCGGTGGCCAAGCCATGCGCAGCGCTGGTGGTCGCCACCATCTGAGCGACAACCCGGCCGACAACGGGATTCCTAGCGATCCCAGTCCCTCCTTCGCCGTCGGCCAGCCCACCATGGCTGCACGCCGGCGGCTTCTTCATTTCCCGCCACCCTTGCGGTGGCCAAGCAGTGGGCGAGTCGCCTGGGTCTTCAGGCCCAACCCCCGCCCTCCCTTTGACAGGAGAATTCACATGCAAGCAGAGATGCTCCAGGCGGCCCACCGGCCGCCTGAGATTGAACGCACCCGCGTGGCAGTCGCCCTGCCACCGGATGCGACCTCCTCCGGCGAGGCGCTTTTCGTGCCGATCACCTGGGAAGATACGAACGACGACGGGGCGGGACGGCCCCGGATCCTGCGGGATCCGCACGGTGCGCTGCCCTGCTTCACCAGCCGGAGACTGATCGGCTTCCTCTGCCAGGACCGGGCCACGCGCACGGTTAATGGCAATCTGAAGCTCTGGTACGGGGAGGTCAGCCCCGAAGACTACCTCCGGCTGTGGCGCGAGGCCCTCAAAAGCCCCCTGACGCCAGCGCAGTTGGCCGAGCGGCATGGCCTGTGCCTTCGCGTCACGCTGTGCGCAACCCTCGACAGGGTGCGCGGTATGCGCTGCCCCTGGCCGAATGCCCCATTCGAGACCTTCGAGCATCTGGAGGCCTTCTATGGAACGCGGCTGATCCACATCACGGCAGAAGCCGGTGAGACACGCTTCGGGCTCTCGCTCGACCTGCGCGAGCCCGAGGCCGCGCGCCATGCGTTCTACGTTGAATCGCTGCTGGCCCAGACCGGGGACACGCAGGCCGGGATCCGCGTGACGCTCGGGCGCGTGGCCCAGCCCCCGTACCGCCTGCCTGTCTTCGACTGGCAGGCCAACCTGTTCGAGGAGGCCACGCCATGAGCCACCGCGTCGAATACCAGTGGGCCGCGTTCCACGTGCCAGGCGCTCCGCTCGGGCTGGCCCAGGACCGCTACATCATCGCCATCGAAGGCGGCGACAACACCGTGCGCTGCGGAACCCACGGCAGACGCGCGCGCAGTTGGACCGCCTGCATGGTGGGTGACCGCTCGCAGATCCTGCGGCAGGCCGTTCAGGCTGCCGGTGCCTGCGAGAACGGCAGCTTGAGGCCCCATGGACGCCGCTGGATGCCGGAGACCTACATCCGCCAGATCCGCTATCTGCTGGACGCGGCCGCCGCCACGCCCCCGCAGGGATCCTGGCATGCGCGGCTGCGCGCTGCGGCGGATCACCCCGCCATCGAGGCGCTGCGCCAGCTCGGCCTGGAGCCGCGGCTGGAAACCCGCGACGGGCAGCAGCAGGCTCTCGTCGAGCCACGGCCCGAGCACCATGGCGCGTACTTCGCGCTGATCGATCGCTACGCCAGCGAACTGCCTGCGCGGTACTGGATCGAGGTGTGCGAACTGCCGACCTCGTGAACGTCCGGCATCTCCTGGAGGAAGCCCTGCCGCCATGCGGCAGGGCTTTCGTTTTCCAGCTCACGCCTGCGCACATCTCACGCAACGCGCCGTTCCTGCCCCGGCTCCGTATCTCGCACAACACGAAACGGCGGCAACCCCGCGATCAGACGCCGCCCCCACGGGGTGCTTCCGAGCCGCGTATCCAGCACCGTGATGCGGCCGCTGTCCTCGCGCGTGCGCAGCAGCCGGCCCACGGCCTGCGCCAGCCGGATGCCGACCTCCGGAACGCTGCGCTCCATGAAGGCCGACCTGCCTTGGGCCTCGATCCATTCGCGCCGGGCCTGCTCCACCGGGTCGTCGGGCACGGCGAACGGCAGCTTGGCCATGATCAGATGCGTGCAGTAGGCACCGGGCAGGTCCACGCCCTCGGACAAGCTGGCCAATCCGAACAGGACGGAGCGCTGGCCCTGGTCGATGCGCGCCCTGTGCCGTTCCAGCAGCTCGCGCTTGGACACCGTCCCCTGCATCAGCACCTCCGCGCGCAGCGCGGGCGGCAGGGCCTGCTCGACCTGGTGCATCTGGCGGGCCGACGCGAACAGCACCAGCGCGCCCGCCTGGGCCTCCAGCAGCGGAGGCAGCCGCGCCGCGACCTCCTGCGTGTGGGCCTCGGCATCGCGCGGGTGCGAGCGCATGCGGGGCAGGTGCAGTTCGGCCTGGGCCTGGTGATCGAAGGGCGATGGCAGGTTGAGCGCACGCACGCTGCCGTAGACATCCAGGCCGGACTCCTCCAAGAAGAGGTCGAACGATCCGCAGGCCTGCAGCGTCGCCGAGGTCAGCACCGCCGCGCCGGCGCGCTCCCAGAGCAGCGCGCGCAGGCGCTCCCCGCCGCTGATCGGTGCCGCACACACGTGGTACTCGGTCGTGCCGCCTGTCCTGCCGCCGCGCTCGACCCAGCGCGCCATGGGCTTCCCGCCATCGGGCACCGGGCACAGCATTCCGTCCCAGGTAGCGGCCAGGTGCTCCGCGCTGCCGAGGCAGGCACCGAGCGCCGCGACGTGGGGCTGCGCGGCCACCGCATCCTGGCGGGCGCGCTCCAACGCCGCATTCCGTACGGAACCCAGGGCCTCTCGGAGTGCCGCAGCGGCCGCGCGAATGCGGCTCCCCGCCTCGGCGATGCCCGGCGGCAGCGCGCCATGCGGGAAACGGTGAACCTCGCTGTCGTCGCCGAACGCGCAATGCTGGGGCAATGTCGCATGCAGCGCCGCCAGATCCGCGCCGAGGCGCTGCCCCTCATTCTCGACGGCTTCCACCAATCCGCGGTCCAGCCGCAGGGCGCTGCCCGCCTCGGTCGCAACGGCGGAGGCCTCCTCGGCCCAGCGCGCAGCGCCGAGCACCGCGTGCCGCGACGCGCTGCGAGCGGCCGCCTTCGCTGGCAGGCCGTGGGCCTCATCGAACACGAAGAGGGTTTCGGACGGGTCCGGCAGCAGCGCCCCGGGCTCCATCTCCAGCGCGGCCAGCACGAGGTCGTGGTTGGCCACGATGACGTCCACTTCCTTGAGCCGCTGCCGGGCGGACTGGTAGGGGCAGCGCGCGTAGTCCGCGCAACGCGGCCCGAGGCAGCCCTGGCGGTCGGTGCTGATGCGGTTCCAAAGGCCGTCCGGGATCGGCTCCGGCCATTCGTCGCGGTCGCCGGACCAGCTCTCGCCCGCGAAGGCATGGGCCAGCCGCCCTTCCAGGCGCACAGGCTGCGCCGGCGCATGCGGGACCGGCGAGCCTCCGGGGCCGACGACGGGCTGCTGGGCCTGCGGTCGCAGCAGCTTGGCCGGGCACACGTAGCGCCGCCGACCCTTCGCCAGTGCGCAACTGAACGCGACCGGCAGGTGCCTCTGCAGGGCGGGCAGATCCTTCGCCATGAGCTGCTCCTGCAGCGCCACGGTCGAGGACGACACGACCACGGTGCGTCCGCGCGAACGCGCGAGCACGATGGCCGGCAGCAGGTAGCCCAGGGTCTTTCCCGTACCGGTGCCGGCCTCGATCGCAGCGATACGCTGGGCTGGTGGCCGCAAGCCTTCTTCCGCGTCGCCAAGGCTGCCCAGGGCCTGCGCCACCTCGGCCATCATCACGAGCTGCCCCCGGCGGCTCATGTAGTCCGGCATGGCCTCGCGCAGCGCGCGCAGGCAGGCCTGCATCTGGGATTTTTCTGCATCGGTGAGCATGCGGACAGCTTCTCGCGACATGCGGCGTCTTCAAGGGCCGACGATCGCCGGGACGCCGAGACCCTGCACGCGCACCGCCCGAAGCCCCATGCCCGCGGGGCTGCCTTCGTACCGCAGAAACAGCAACGCCCGGCCCACCATCCAAGGCGGTCCGGGCGTCTTATTGCGCTCCTATCTACTTCGTTTGTCGGCCTCAGCCGATCTGGACCACGACCAGCACGGCGTCCAGGGTGCTGCCATGCTGCGCACAGAACCGCTCGCAGTGCTCGGCCGCCCGCTCTCTCAGGCCCGCCTGTCGGGCCAGCGCGAGCAAGTGCAGCAACGCATCCGACGGCGCGAAGAGCACATCGCGGCCTTCTCCATCGACCCACAGGATGGCACCGGGCTCGGACTCGGGCCGGGCCGACGCGACGTCATCGACTTCATCGGCATAGTTCGACAGCAGATCCTCCAGCCAGTCGGCCTGGTTCTCCCGCAGCCTCGCCGTCTCGACGTCCAGGCCGTATGCGCGGGTGAGCGCCTTGCGCGCATGGACCAGCACCTCCTCCAGCATTGCGCTGTGCGAGAGCACGCCGGCCTGCGCATCGCTGATCCACAGCCAGGCCAGCACCCAGGCGCCGCCGTCACCGACCGAAGTGGTCGTGTGGTTGTCGATCTCCGTGTCGTCATCCTCCTCGATAGCCGCGCGGGCCGCCGAGACGTAGGGATCGTCGCCGGGCACCGCAAACGCCCGGATGCACTCTCCGATGGTCAGGCCCCCTGCGCACAGGGCTTCCAGGGAAGGGATGCCTGGTACCGCACCCGACGCCGGTGCGGACGGCGCAGTTTCGCGGGACTGGTCCCGGTTGGCCGACTCGCGCAGGTAGTGGCGCGCTCGCTCGATCACGGCCCAGCAGTCTCCGGTGGCGGGCTCGTCGTTGCTCTCGGCGAACCTGAGCGCGTACGCCAGCAGGTCGTCGATGAGCGTTCTCGGATCGGTGTTCATGTGGTTTCTCCTTCATGAAAATGAAGGGGCGCTACCCCCAGGGGCCAGCGCCCCTGGGGGTAATGGATGTGGTGCCGACAGCACGCCGGGGGCAGGCTCCGGGACTAGTGCAGTGAGGCACCCAGATGCATCACGGTGTTCAAGAGGGTGTATTCCAGGGTCTCCTCGGCGTACTCGCTGCCGACATAGCCCCAACATTCCTCGTCGCGGTCCTCGACGCGCCGCCCGGTGGCGCGGTCCACCACGTAGACGACGATGCCGTAGACCTCGCCGTTGACCCAGGCGTTGTATTCATCGAGCACGCCGCGACAGTACCGCTCGGCTTCCTCGGCGAGCTTGGCCGCCACTCTGGACGGCGGGACGTCCAGGCCCGAGGCTTCGACCAGCGCCGCCATGGCCTGCGTCCGTGTCGCATAGCCGCCGATCCAGGTGGTCCCGCCGTCGAGGGAATAGTGCACGGCCGGCGGATCGCCCCGGCCGCCGGCCGTGCCGGACCAGCACACTTCGCCAACGCCCAGTTCGCGCAGCACGTTGGACCGGATGTTGTCCTCGGCGTCCTCGTCAGGCACCCAGATGGCACCGCCGCGCGTAGTGTCCCAGCGGCACTGCATGCCATGGCCGGTCACGCTGTAGACGACGCCGCCATGGTCGTAGATGTCGAGCAGGACCGCCAGCGGGTAGCCGATGCTGCCTGCCGCGAGGGCACGCTCCCAGGCCGCCTCCGCCTCGCTTTCGCAGAGCAGGTTCGCCAGGTCCTTGAGCTTGTCGTGCCAGCACGGTGCCAGGTCGTTCCACCAGGGAACGTCGAGGAACTGCTTGGCGATGTAGTCGAGCGCGAACTCCCAGCCTTCCTGGTGGACGGCATCCTCGACCGTCTGGAGGACCGCGTTCCACGTGGCTGCCTTGTCGCGGCTGCGCAGGAGGTTGCCCAGCGTCGCCATCAGCGAGCGGTTCTTGCGGAGCGAAGCGACAACGCAGTCGGCCAACTGGCCGGACACACCCTCGTCGCCGAGATCCTTGTTGCCGTCTCCGTCGCGCCCCAGGGCGTGGAAGAAGTACCCCTCTTCGTCGCGCCGCGCGCGCCGCCCTCGGTGGTACAGACAGCCCATGGCATGGCCCTCGGCCAGGGGGTTGCAGCGCTCCGCGTCGTCATCGATGCACAGGCCGCCGGCCACGATGAACCTCTCCATCATGACCATGCGCTCCTCGGTGTCCGGCGGGATACGCAGCACTGCCTTGACGTCGATCGCCTCTTGCGCGTCGGCCGCGCCGACGAAGGCCACCTCGGAGAGCGATTCACGTGCGTCCTCGACGCCGGGAAGCGCCAGCCCCCGGATGGCGAAAGGAACCCCTTTCACGGCAACGACCGTCTCCGGCCGCAGGTTGGAAAGAACCTTGACTTGGTGTTTGTTCATGATGGCTCCTTGAACAAGTCGCGGGGCCGTCCCTGCGCGGGAAGCGTCCCGCTAGGGTTGACAGGTGTCCTTTGCCGGTGCGGCGCGGGACATCGAAAGGTTGCCGACGCGCGAAACTGCGCATGCAGCGCGGGCGCGGGGCACCATGAAAATGGAAAGCCCCTGAGCGGATCCGCGCAGGGGTCAAGAAAACGGACAACCCGGCAGGGGCTGCCACACGGCGGAAAACGGGCCACCCGTTGACAGGTGGCGCGATCGCAAAGCGGACACCGTCCGCATGTCTCACAAGGCTACGATTCGCTCGATGAGCAGGCTGGCAGCTTGCCTGTGACGGCGCGCAGCGCCGAAAGCCTGGTCACTCTATCACCCACTGCCGCAGCGTTCAATATGCGGCGCGGTCGAGGTCTGCCTCAACCGTTCCTTGCCCGGCGTGATGTGGACGCCAATGCGCTGGGCGAGATCCAGCAGCTTCGCGCAACCCTGATCGTCCTGCAGCAGGCTGCATGTCCCCCTTCTGCTGCAACACCCCGTCGCATCCTGCGGCGCATGGTCGCCACCCGCATTCGCCCGCCGAGCCAGGCGTTCGCAGCTCGCGGTCGCGCGAATGCGGCGGCAGCTACCGCATCCCGGCCCACACTCAAGGCTCACCCGCTTCCCTCAAGGAAGCCCCGGCCATGCCGGGCGTCGCAGTCGTTACCTGCCCGGCGCGGATCCGTCCCGCCAACCACTTCCACCTGGGAGCACCGCCTCCCTGGGAGCGGTGTTCCCATCCACCTCTGGAGAACACCATGCACACAACCTGCTCCGACAGTGTCGGTCCGGCACAGGACCGCGCCACCATCGACCTCGAAGACCTGCTCGGGGACTGCGAAGCCCAACTCGTCTACGAAGGGCTCTACCGCCTGCGTGAGGCCAAGGTCGAGGCACTGGGCATCGTGCGAGCCGCAGGGCTGAGCCCCCATGGCCGGCCCTTCGAGCCCTGGGACTTCGGCGTTCCGCAGATCGACCAGTTGCTGGGCCGCCTCGGTGCCGACCCCGTCGAAGCATCCCCCGCCACGCCGGAGTGCTGAAATGGGCCCGACGCCATACCAGTACCTGCCCCTATGGGCCAAGGTCGCGATCGAACGGCTCGACGCGGACGCCGCGCTGCGCAGCGAGGCCATGCTCGACGAGCTGCTGGACAGCTACGCACGATGCTACGCAGAGGCGGTCGATGCGCAGACCCGCGAATCGGCAAGGCACATCTGTCGGCGCCGTTTCATCGGCTCGTACACCGAGCCGCCGCGGCCCGAGCCCGTTCCGCCCGGAACCTTGCGCCTGGTCCGGCTGGCGCGCGAAGGCGCACTCAGCACCGGCGACCGGGTAGCGACACAACGGCTGGGCGAATGCGAGGTCACCCGTATCCACACGCCCCATTCGATCGAAGTGCGCGATCCGTCCACCGGGCGGCACTACCTGATCAGCGGCTTGGATTTCGGAACGGACGCACGCGTCGTGGAAGTCGAAGCGGCCCGCGGCGCGACGGCCCCTTGATCCGAGCACACGAACCGGCCACCAAGGGTCGCCCTTTCCATAGATCCGGTGGACAGGCGTCGCCTGCCCGCCATGCCATTACTGGAGTACATCATGTCCATTCCCAAAGCCATCGAAGGCGCGATGAACCGCTGGAACTCGATGGAGACGGCGTTGCGCGCCGCCAATCCAGGCGCCAGCAAGGAAGACATCTACCACGCCACCGCCGACGCGATGAACCGATCGCTCGGTCTGCCACAGGGCGAACGGCGCACCGTCTTCGACGACGGCACCTACCGCGTGCAGGTCAGCCGCCTGTTCGCCGTCATCGCGCGCAAGGATGGCGCCGAGTTCTACGTGCCCACCCACCACGCCTGGTTCGACCGCGTCGCCACGGCGGATTGCCGCCGCACCGTGGAAGATTTGCACACCGCACTGGTGGCCACCACTGCCTGATCGGAGGACTTCGCATGTCCATGCCACGCCCCCCTGCCTGCCCGATGTGCTCGGGCGAAGGCGCCCTGCTGGGACCGATGGGCTCGCTGAACTGGTTCCGCTGCCGCCACTGCGGTTGGGATTTCAGCCGGCCACGCCGCCAGAGACCCCGGCCATCCACGGCCGCCACCTCTTCACAGGAGAAGTCCTCATGAGCGATACGTCTGCGCAGCACCTGCTGACCCATGCCGAGCCCCTGGTCGCGATCTCGATCGCGCATCTGCGCCCTGCCACACGACAGCGGCTGGCCGACGGCGAGCTGTCGGTGATCGCCTATCCCAACGACTACGGTGGATTCGTCTACGTCGGCTCCGCCGACGAAAACCTTCCGGACGAACCCGAGCTGATTCCGATCTTCGCAGCGGCGCAGGCAGTCGGCATCATCTGGATCAAGTTCGATGCCGACGCCGAAGCGGTTGAAGGCTTCGACACCTTCGGCGACCAGGAGTGCCTTTCATGAGCCGCCACATCCTGCGCCTGGTCCACGAAGGCCGCAACCGCACCGTGGTCGCCGGCTACGACAGGCCGCTGCGCACGCTATTCCTGCACGTGCTGCAGGACGGCGAGGCTGACAGCCGCGACGAAGTGCTCATCTACGACAGCGAGCTCGAACCCGAGCTGGACTGGTCCGACGTCAACGTCGTGGCCGACAAGCTAACAGCCCTGGGCATCGAGCCCCCCGCCGGCCTGATCGAGGGCATCTTCCTCGACCAGTGCTTTAACGCCGGCAACCGGGTGGTCGAACACCACCTTGACCGCCCCCCGTCCGTGCTGCACGCCGGATGAGTTCGCGTCACCTCCTGGTGGCATCCGTCCACCGCAGGGTGCCCGGGCCACCCGCCCGGCGCCCTGCGCCTCCTGGAGCATTCCCATGCAAGTTGAAACACCCCCGGCAGCCCCCCGCCCGCAGCCCGTCCCTTCGCCACTCCTGCGCCGCAGACCTCTTCAGTCCGCCTCGATGCCAGCGCGCAGCGCCGCAGCCAGCACCGCATCGCGCAAACTGGAGTTCCGTGCCAGCGGCCCGCCGATCCGGCGTCCGCCCAGCACACCGGCCAGCCGGTCGCCGAACAGCACCAGCGCAGGATCGCGGTCCCGCTGGCGCGACATCCACAGCAGGCCGTCGATATCGTCGAACTGCCGGTGCAGCGCCTGGGCCCACAAGGCGGTGTCCCGGTAGTCGCGCGACGGGCTGGTGATCAGTTCCTGCTTGGGCACCTTCAGGCGATGTAGCCCTTCGCTCGTGAGGTCCACGAGCTTCAGGTCGCGGGCGGGCACGAGTTCGCCATGGCCGCGGTGCGCGAATTCGTCGAGGTCCACGAACTTGTCGGGAGCGTCGATCGGCACTTCGTGGAACACGGTCTCGAAGATCGCGCAGTCCAGCGTCGCGCCGCCGTACAGGTACGGCACGACCTGGCCACTCGCGTCGTGGATCGGCGCGAAGCGCGTCGGCTTGCGCAGTTGACCGGCCGCGTCCACCCCCGGGTTGAAGCTCTCGGGGGCGAACGCGGTGTCGTGGATGACGTGGATCACCTGGCCGGCTGGCCAGCGATCGAACAGTGGATCGAGCGGTGGGACCGGCGCGCGACAGCTCAAGCCGCACTCCCCTCGGCATCGCGCTGCGCGGTTTCGACGACGGCCTGCGGGTCACTGGCCAGCAGATCGACCGGGCGCGCACTGCCCGGCAGCCCGCCATTGTTCGAGGCGAACCACAGCGCCAGCTTCCAGGGCGATTTGCGGCTACCGAAGGCTTCCAGCACGTCCTGGACCGCCTTGATCGGTTTGCCGTTCTCGAACTGGAAGGCCGGGTAGACATCGCGTTCGCGCGCCGCCTTGTCCGGGTGCGGCACGGCGAACACTTGGCGGCGCTTGCGCCAGTTGTCGGCCAGCGCCGCACGGTTGCTCGCCTGCGAGCCGTTGGCGTCGGCCAGTTGCTCGGCGGTGAAGAAGCCGAACTCGTTGAGCAAGCGCGCATGGCGGGCGGCAAGCCGCTGCGCCATCTCCAGGTCGGTGGCGCTGGGCGCGAGCATGCGCGCAGCCATGAAGTCGACCATTTCCGCCATGCGGCGCTCGCGCACCGCGGCCACCTTCTCGGCGAGCAGCCGGTCCAGCAGCGGCAACGATGCCAGCAGCGTCCTGGATGCCGCCTCGTCCGCCACTTCCAGTACGAAGGCCTGGCCTGCGTGCGACGGGCGGCTGCGGCCCTCATGGCGCACCGTGAGTACGTCGCCCTGCAGCGCGAGAGAGGCTGCTTTGCCCATGACATGCACTCCTATCGACCTTGTTGATGAAATTCTAGTTCATCAGATCATTTTGGTCAAACCGCCCACAAAAATCCTCGGGGAGTGATGTATCGGCAGTGCCCGCTTTGCCACCATCAATCGTCGAACCTGGCCATCCCTTCCCGCTGAAACCGCCCTGGGCCACTTCCCGGTGACGCGGACAGGAAGCAAACTGACACGGCTTCCCTGGCTGCGGTCCCTGCCGACCGTCCAGCCCACCCGAGTTCTTCGGGCGTCGCGGTCGTTACCCGCCCAACGCAGCTCCGCTGCCAAGCACCGCGCCGGGTTCTCCGGCCCCAGTTTCCGCGCCGATCCGGCGCCGCTCCGTTTTTTTCACCCATCCCGCGGCCCATCGCCGCGCCATGCCGTGCCATGTCCGTTCGCGGGCCTGGTCGCGGCCCACCCATTCAGAAAGGCCATCCATGACCACTGTCGCCGAAACCCTCTGCGCCATCGAGCGCCGCGCCGAGCGCGCCATCGTGCAGGAGTTGCGTCTGATGACGCAGGAGATTCTTGCCATGCGGACCCAGCTCACGCTCGCGGACCGCGCGCACGCCGATGCGCTGTTGCTCAAGCTGACCCACCTGGAACGCTGCCAGCAGGTCGATACCGTCGCGCCCTGCCCCATCGCGCCGACCGCCGCGTCCACCGGGCAAGGGTTTCCCATGCTCCCGATCGACTCGCTGGAACCGCTGCAGCCGGACCGCTACCTGGTCCATCTCTACGGCCACGAACTGGGCGATCTGGAGCGCGCGGTCCTCGTCGAGACACTGGCCTCGGCCGCCCAATTGGTGCGCCAGCACCAAGCCGAGCGGCCCCAACTGGTGTGGGAAGTGACCCACAACACCACCACGGGCGAACTGGCTTTCCTGGGTGATGACGACACGCTCGTCGCCAGCATCTCGCCCTGCGAGCCGCTCACGCCGGAAGTGCAGCCGCTGGTCGCCGACGCCTGCAAAGAGTTCTGCAAGGGAAGCCTGACGGCACTGCGGTGCCTGTTCATCACCCCCGTGCAGGCGCAGCCGGAGCCTCTGGCCGCCTGAAACTGCGGCGCGCGGGTGCCTTTGTGCCCGCCGTTGATTCCAACACCCCCCGGGGCTCGCCCCGTGGGGCGGGCTCCTTCGCACCACACAGTGCGCTTCGCCACTGCACGCCTGCGCGCTGCGGCGGCCAGGAGACCCCATGTCCTTACTACCTTTCGAGAATCTCAAGGCGCGCGCCAAGCGCGCCCTGGACACCCGGATCGCCCGCTGCGATCCTTTGCTGCACGGCATCGGCTTCGATTCCGAAGCCGCATGCCTCGCGCTGATTCCCTGCGCCGTGCTGGACGACGATGAGCGCGCGTCACTGCGAACCATGGCCCGGAACGCCCGTGATGGCTCGGACCTTGCGCAGCGCGCCCGCATGCACGCCGAAGCGAACCGCTCCGACTGGTCGCAGTGGCTGCAGCGCATACGCCAGACGGGCCATCACCGCATCAACCAGTGGGACGTGCGCTGCGTCAAAGGGCTGATCGCGCACTTTCCCGAGTGTGTAAGCCAGCGCCAGCGCCGTGCCGCCATCGCCTGTCATGTGGACGATGAGACCGACGCCTGGATGCTTGCTTTCGCGGACGCACCGCGACGCACGGAGATCGGGCCATGAATTTCTGTACACGATCCGACCCGCCCGTTCCGGACCTGAGCTGGAGCGACGACGGCTGGTTCACACAGTTCCTGCCCAACACCAAGGCGGGCGAGGACGCCTGGCGTGTGATGGCAACGCACACGGACGGCACCGGCAAGGTGCTCTCCGTCCACGCGGCGGACACCATCCGCCAGCTTCGCGCGAAGGGATACACCGTCGCCGAAGCAAGGCGCACCGGCAAACGCTCCGGTGCTAACGACGACGCCTTGCTGGCAGAACTCGCGAAACCGCAAGCGCCGCGCTCATAGCAGCCGCGCTCCACGGCTGGTAGCACAACAGCCCGCCCGCGCCATGGCCGCTCGCGGCAGCGCGAAGAGCACACGGTACCGCCGCAAGCGGCACCGCCACCCTGGCCCGCCGTTCACCGGCGGGCGTTTTCTTGACCCCGAGGGGCACCGACGCCCCGCGGGGGCGCGTGCGCCTCATTTTGATGAGGAAGCAACATGCACGATTCCATCCAAACGGAGGGCGCACCGCTCTCCGAAGAAGAACGCATCGCCGCCAACCGCACGGCGATTTTCTCCGCGCTGCGCGACGAAGGCGTCCTGCGGGCTGCGGTCAGCTACACCGGCTCCGGCGACTCGGGCGGCCCGGAGGGCGTCCGTTTCGAGATGCCGGACGGTCCCCGTGAGCTGGACGAGATGCCAATGGCACCGCAGTACGTGGAGTCCAGCCAGTACGTCGACGGCGCATGGCAGACTACGGTCAGCCTGGATGACAGGCCGCTCGACGACGCGCTCACCGACTTCGCGATGGATGCGGTCGAGCAATACTTCGGCGGCTGGGAAAACGAAAGCGGTGCCTCGGGCGAAGTGGTGTTCGATGCCACGGCATCCACCGTGGTCATCGAGCACAACAGCTATTTCATCGACTCCGAATACTCGGAGATCCGCGTATGAAGGCGCACGTCTCGCTTGCCTGCTGGCCGGGCCTGCGGCATGAAGCGGCGGCAGCGCTGCTGTGCGACCCGATCGAGGAACCGCTGTTCGGGCGGCTTTCGGCTGAACACGTCCAGTTGGTACCGCAGAGCCTGGGCTGCCTGGACGAAGCGCTGGCCGATGCGCTGTGCGCCGCCCATCCGGGCACGCGTTTTCGGCTGCATGCCAACGTCCAGGTACTCCCCAGGCGCCGACTGGCCGACCTCAGCGGCTTCGCGCTGCACGCCGACTGGTTCGCGCAGGCCGCGCGCATCAGCCAGCGGCTGGAGGCACCGGCGTACACGGCGCATGCCGGACGCCGCTGCGAAGCGGATCTGCCCCGCATGCTGGACGACGCGCGCCGCTGCGCCGACCTGTTCGGCTGCCCGGTCGGCGTCGAAGGCCACTACCCCTCGGCCGGCGATGTCTGGCTGGTGTCGAGCTGGGCGGAGTACCGCGCGGTGTTCGAGTCCGACGTGCCTTACGCGCTCGACCTCTCGCACCTGCACATCCTGGCGACCCGCACGGGCTGCCACGAGGCCACGCTGGTGGCCGAGATGCTGGCCTGCGAGCGCTGCATCGAGATCCATGTCAGCGACAACGACGGCCAAGGCGACTGGCACCAGGTCTGCGCAGAGCCGCCCTGGTGGCACCCACTGCTGCAGCACATCCATCCCCACGCGGTGGTGTTTTCCGAAGGCAACCACCGCAGAGCAAGGAACAACCATGTCCACTGAAAATCCCCAACAGCACCCCACTTTCCTGGCGCAGGCCGACGGCACGCTGGCCCTCAACCAGGCCGGCATCGAACTCCAGACCCGCTACCGTCAGGTGAAAGCCGAGCACGACGCTCTGGATGCGAGCTGGGCCGGCGCCTTCCTGGCGCGGCTGTTCGCACAGCATGCCTGGCTGGACGCCGTGAGGCTGTCCTTCGCAGTTTCCGCCGAGTACGACGATAGCGGGGGCTACTTCCGCTCCATATCCTGCCACATCCTGTCGGCGTGCGCCGTGCCGCAGCATCCCCTGCCTGAAGAACTGCTCACGGAGGGAGAATTCGACTCGGACACCGCCGAGCAGATCGTCGAGCAAGAAATCGAGGACAGCGAGTTCGATCTCTATACGTGCCTCTCGGAGACTCCCAGCGGCTACGACGATCTCGACCTGACGCTGGAGCGCAAGCCCATTGCGGAATTGCTGTGTGCCAGCCCCATCGACGGGCATGCGGCATTCCGTGCCTGGGGACTGGGGCAGGCCACCACCCGATAGCACCATGGCGGGTTCGCGCAAGACGCCGGCCCGCACGGTTTCGCAGCCCTGCGCTCCGCAGCCTGCGGCAGCGGCCATCGCGCCACCCGCGATCGGGGAGCATTTCCGCCGCTGTTCCGTGGCGCCGCTCGGGGGCGCGGACACCACGCCCGCGCCACGGCCACACTGGACCTGCTTCCATCGCCCCCCTGTGGGGGCTTCCGGCGCTCTGCGCTGGCGGCGCGGCCGTTACCCGCCCCTTGCCTTCAACGCGCCGGCCCTATCGCCGGCACGTCCCTTCCATCCGGGAACACCGTTCCCGATGCTGGGCTGGTGTTTCCCTCTCCGGAGAAAACCCATGTCCTATCAAACCATGACCATCGGTGCCTCGCCCTGCGAGGAAAGCTGCGCCCAGGTGGGCCATCCCGACTACGAGGCGCGATCCCGGCGTGAATGCCTGGTCTTCCGGCGCATGCTCGAACGCCTGTTTCCCTTGGCCGATGATGTGCCCGCCAGGTTCGCCGTGATCAACTCTCCCCACGAGTTCGGCACCTACCGCGAAGTCTGCGTGCGCTACGAAGACTCCGATGCCCGTGCCTGCGACCACGCCTATGCGGTCGAAGCGAACACGCCCGCCCAATGGGACGCGATCGCGCGCTACGAGCTCATCTGGATCGAACGCAAGGACCAGCTGCAGCGAGCAGTCCTGCGCGGCGATCTGCAGCCGCAGGAGGTACCGACGGTCTACCGCGGCAACGGCATCCCGGACCTGCCTGCGGATCACAGCTTCAGCGAACTGCTGACTACGTTTCCCCTGTAGTTCGCGAAAAGCACGGCGCCGCTGCATCGACGACAAAACAAGACTTTCACTGGTCTTGACCTTCTAACGGCCCGCAACCGTCTTCATTCCTCTCACCCACACCGGGGCCGTGTTGCCCCAGCGGGTGCCGCGGCCCTTCATTTTTTCCAAGGAAACCCCATGGCACTCGCAGTTTTCATTCTTCCGTCACGAGCCCGTTTCACCTCAGGTCAGGTGGTTGTGACCACCGGCGTCGGCGCGCTGATCGGCGAAGGCAGGCTCGACCCGGCACCGTACCTTTACCGTCATTTTTGCGGCGACTGGGGCGATCTCGACGACTGCGATCGGTGCCTGAACGACGCCGCACTGCAGTCCGGCGAGGATCGGCTGTTCTCGTCCTACCAGGTCGCGCCCGACCTGAAGCTCTGGATCATCACCGAGTGGGACCGGAGCGTGACCACGCTATTGCTGCCCAGTGAATATTGATCTCAATCAGCCTGGAAACCCCAGTGCTTGTCCAAAGCGGTTGCGAAGGACGAACACGCGGATTTGTCCAGGATGGCCAGGAAGTCCTCCCGGCTAACGGGCGGGGCCTTGAACCGTTGAGCATGCCGCCCAGCACCTTCGCCACCTCCGGCCCGACCTGGAGCAGTGCGGCCAGGAATGTGCCCGGATCCACGGAACGAACCGCGAGCTAGCGGCGCGAGGTGAGGCGTGCAATGTGGTGGCGGCGCAGTTGGCGGATCTGACTCCTCTGCTGGGCCGACTGGCCGAGGCGACGAACAAGAGCCGGGACTACCACTGACGGGGCAAGACGGCAGTCCGTCGCCACGGCAAACGGCCTGCCAATCCGGGCGGTGAGAGAGGCAACTACGCATCCAGCGCGACGCACACCGGCAGCGCTCCCATACTGACCCGCGCATCCTGGCCACGGCCAACGCACGCCCTATGGGCGTTCCCGATCCCGCTCGGGCGTCGCGGTCGATACCCGCCCCGCCGCCACGGCAGCCCTGAGCTGCCCGCCACCACACACCTTGGCTCCTCCGCCTGCGCGCAAGAGGCCAGGGCCGTGATCTTTCGTCCATCCCATCCGGGGAGCTCGCCTCCCCGATGGGTCGGTGCGTTCCCCGCCTTCCTTCGGAGAACCACCGATGGCACGCACCACTGCGCCTTCCTTGTGGCTTCCGGGCTTCGACCCGGATGTCCCAGACACCCCTGAGCCGTCTGTTGAGACGGACTTGTTCGCTGAACTGCCTGCGCCCCAGGCACCCGTTTCCAACCCCATCCAGCTCGCACCCGTCGCCCTCGTGGCCGACGCGCCCATGGACGCCGCGGCTGAGGTCGAAGTCGAGACCGAAGTCCCGAGCACGGCACCGCGCGCCAGTTGGCGCGTGCTCACCGGCGCCAAGCGCGACACGCCCCGATCCCTGTGGCCCATGCTACAGCGCGAGCACCTGTCCGGCCTGGTCGGCACGGCCACCAAGTTCGACGCCAACGTGGCAGCGATCCAGGCCCTGCAGGCCCTCGAAGCCGGCCAGCGTCAGCCGGATGTCGCCGAGCGCGCTCAGTTGCTGCGCTTCACCGGCTGGGGCAGCCTACCCGCCGCCTTCAACCTCGAAGGCACCGATCTGGCCTGGCGCCGCCGCGCCGAGGAACTGCAGGCGCTGCTGCCCGCCGAGGACTACGAGTCGGCCCGCGCCTCGGTCAACAACAGCCACTACACCGAGGTCCATGTGATCGAGGCCATGTGGCAGGCCGTGGAGCGCTTCGGCTTCACGGGCGGGCGCGTGCTCGAGCCCGCAGCCGGCGTCGGCCACTTCCTCGGCGCGATGCCGCGCGCGCTCGCCGAGCGCAGTTCGGTCACCGCCGTCGAGATCGACCAGTTGTCCGGCCGGCTCCTGCAGACGCTGTACGCACCGCACGGTGCCGACGTGCGCATCGCGCCCTTCGAGAAGGTGGCGCTGCCCGAGAACTGGTTCGACCTGGCGATCGGCAACGTGCCCTTCGGCAACTATCCGGTCGCCGACACGGGCCCAAAGCCTTACGCGCGCTTCCGCATCCACAACTACTTCTTCGGCCGCGCGCTGGATCTGGTCCGCCCTGGCGGGCTGGTGTGCTTCATCACCAGCACCGGCACGATGGAGGCGCGCGCGGACGCTGTGCGCGAATACGTCGCGTCCCAAGCCCAGTTGCTGGGCGCGATCCGGCTGCCGCAGGGCGCGTTCGCCGGCCTCGCGTCGACCGACGTTCAGACCGACGTCCTGTTCCTGCGCAAGCGCCGCCCCGGCGAAGCCGTGAGCGGCGCCTGGCTGGAGCGCGTGATGGTGCCCGATGCACTGCGGCACCCGCGCTGCGCGCAGAAGTACCTGCAGATCAATGCCTGGTACGCCCGGAACCCCGACTTCTGCATCGGGCAGGTCACGCAGGAGAGCAATGGCTACGAGGAAGTGCCGACCGTCGTGTTCGAGGGCGACCTCGAGCCGGCGCTAGCGGAGCGCATCGCGCTGCTGCCCAGTGGCGTGTATGAAGCGGCCAAGCCAGTGGCGTTGGCGTCCGTCCGGGCAACCGTGCCTGCCGAGCCTGGCGCGCGCCCCGGAAGCTACTGCGTCCATCACGGGCGCGTGCACCGGGTCGAAGGCACCGAGCTGGTCGACCTGCATGACAGCCTGAACGCCACGCAACGCGCCCGCATCACGGGCCTGTGCGCGATCCGGGACCATGCCCGGGCACTGCTCGACGCACAGCTGGCGCAGGACGGCGACGAAGGGCTGGCCCATCTGCGCGCCATGCTCAACGGTACCTACGACCGCTATATAGCGCGCCACGGCTGCCTGAGCACCCGGGCCAACGCGCTGGCCTTCCGCCGCGACCCGGACTACCCGCTGCTGCTCTCGCTGGAGCACTACGACGAAGAGTCGGACACCGCGCGCAAGGCGGCGCTGTTCACCCAGCGCACGCTGCGCCGGGTGTCGGCGCCCAACGCAGTCGGCGAACCGGCCGAGGCGCTGGCCACATCCGTCCAGTGGCGCGGCCGGGTCGATCCGGCCTACATGGCGCAGTTGCTGTCGGCGCCCGAGGAGGAGGTGCTGGCCGCGCTGTCCGAAGCCGGGCAGATCTTTCCCGATCCGGCGGACGGTGCTTGGAAGACCTCCGACGAATACCTGTCGGGCAACGTCAAGGAGAAGCTCAAGCAGGCGGCACTGTCCGGCCCGGCCTTCCGCCGCAACGTGGAGGCGCTGGAGCGGGTGCAGCCCGAAGACCTGCAGCCTGCGGCCATCGAGCCGCGCCTGGGCGCGGTGTGGATTCCGGCAGGCGACGTAGAGGGCTTCATCCATGAGGTGCTCGAACTCAAGGACTGCCAGGTGTCGTACTCGGCCGAGGCCGGCGCCTGGTCGGTGACCTACCCGGAGTGGAGCGCGCGGCACAACGTCAAAGTGACTCAGGAATGGGGCACCACGCGCATGAACGCCATCGAGCTGGTGCAGGCCGCGCTGAACGTGCAGGTGCCGACGGTGCGCGACCGCCATCCGGCCACGGACCGCTACCACGTCAATCCGGAGGAGACGCTGGCGGCGCGGGAGAAGCTCGGGGCGCTCAAGGACCGCTTCGCGGCCTGGGCCTTCGAGGACACCGAACGGCGCGAGCGGCTGTGCCGGGTCTACAACGACCTGTTCAACGCCACGCGGCCGCGGCATTTCGACGGCTCGCACCTGAAGCTGCCGGGGTTCTCGCAGTGCTTCGATCTGCATCCGCACCAGCGGGATTCGGTATGGCGTGTGGTGCAGACCGGCAACGTGGGTCTGTTCCACGTGGTCGGCGCCGGCAAGACGGCGGTGTGCGTGATCGCGAGCATGGAGATGCGCCGCCTGGGCTTTCTCGCGAAGCCCTGCCATGTGGTCCCGAACCATATGTTGGCGCAGTACACGGCCGAGTTCGTGCGCCTGTATCCGCAGGCGTCGGTCTTGATGGCCGGAAAGGAGGATCTGGAAGGCGACCGCCGACGCGAGCTGGTGTCGCGCATCGCCACGGGCGATTGGGATGCGGTGGTCATCACGCACTCGAGCTTCGAGCGCATCCGGATGTCGCCGCAATTCACCGAGGACTACATCGCGGAGGTGATCCATGAGATAGAGATGGCTGTGCGCGCCGAGAACAGCGATGACCGGAGCAACCGGATCATCAAGCAACTCGAAGCGCAGAAGAAAAGCTGGAAGGTGCGCCTGGAGCGTCTGGCCGCCGACAAAAAGAAGGACGACCTGCTGACCTGGGAGCAGTTGGGCATCGACGGCTTGTTCGTCGACGAGGCCCACCTGTTCAAGAACCTGTACCGGTTCACCAAGATGACGCGGGTCGCGGGCCTGCCCCTGTCCAACTCGGAACGCGCGTTCGACCTGTACCTGAAGACGCGCTACACGATGAAGCTGCACGGGAACGCGCAGCGCGGCGTGGTCTTTGCGACGGCGACGCCAGTGGCCAACACCATGGCCGAGATCCACACGATGCAGCGCTACCTGCAGCCCCGGCGGCTGGAGGAGTTGGGCCTGCAGCAGTTCGATGCCTGGGCGGCCACCTTCGGCGAAAGCGTCACAGCGCTGGAGATCGCGCCGGACGGCAGCGGCTACCGCATGCACACGCGCTTCGCGCGCTTCATCAACGTGCCGGAGCTGATGTCGATCTTCGGCGAGGTCGGTGACATCCGCACCGCCGAGATGCTGAACCTGCCGGTGCCGAAGCTGCGTGGCGGCAAGGCGCGCACGGTGGCCTGTCCGGCCAGTCCGGCACTGAAGGCCTATGTGCAGACGCTGGTCCAGCGTGCCGAAGCGATCCGGAATGGGCATGTTGATCCGACCGAAGACAACATGCTCGCGGTCACGAACGATGGCCGCGCGGCTGCGCTGGACTTCCGGCTGGTCGCGCCGACGGCGAAGTTCGATCCGGAGGGCAAGGTGGGTGCCTGCGCCCGCGAGGTGCTGGCGATTTGGCAGCGCACGGCGGACTTCCGCGGCGCGCAGATGGTGTTCTGCGACCTGTCCAGCCCCAAGGGCGGCAAGGTCTTCAGTGTCTACGAGGACCTGAAGCAGCGGCTGATGGATGCCGGCATCCCGGAGCGCGAGATCGCGTTCATCCACGACGCCGAGACGGACGTCCAGAAGGCTACGCTGTTCAAGGCGGTCCGCGAGGGCCGCGTGCGCGTGCTGCTGGGTTCAACCGGCAAGATGGGCGTGGGCACCAACGTGCAGACCCGCCTGGTGGCGCTGCACCATCTCGACGCGCCGTGGCGTCCCTGTGACGTCGAGCAGCGCGAGGGCCGCATCCTGCGCCAGGGCAACGAATGCGAGGAGGTCGAGATTTTCCGCTACGTGACCGAACAAAGCTTCGACGCCTACATGTGGCAGACGCTTGAAACCAAGGCGCGCTTCATCGCGCAGGTCATGCGCGGCGACAAGGGCCTGCGGGCCATCGAGGACGTGGAACTGGCCACGCTGAGCTACGCCGAGGTCAAGGCCCTGGCGTCGGGCAACCCGATGGTGATCGAGAAGGCTGGCGTGGACGCGGAAGTGGCCAAGCTCTCCACCCTGTTCTCGGTCTGGCGCAACCAGCGCTGGACCAACGAGAGCGAGGTGGGACGGTTGCCGATGCTGATCGCGTCGCTGGAACAGAAGGCCGCGTTGCTTGCCGCAGATGCCGAACAGGTCGAGCCCCAGACCATGGGGCAGATCGCCCTGGAACTGGGAGGCCGGCGGATCGCCGGACCCGACGCGGTGGGTGACGGCTTGCGCGAACTGGTGAAGACCGCGAAGGCAGCGGCCCGCACCAGGCCATCGGTGAGCGACCAGCTCGTAGGCCGTTTCGGCGGCTTCGATCTGGGCCTGCAGACCATCGGCGGAGAAGCCACGCCAACGTTCTATCTCGCGGGGCGCTGCCGCTACGACGCCGAGCCCTACCAGACGGGACCTGGCATCGTGTCCGCGCTGCTGGCAGCCCTGGCGTCCGTCGCCGAGCAGCAGGCGAAGACCAGTGAGCAACTCGTCGTACGGCGCAAGCGGCTGGAAGACCTGCAGATCGAGCTGGTCCGCCCCTTCGAGCACGAGGGCCGGCTGACCGGGCTGTTGGTTCGCCAGCGCGAACTCGTCAAGGCGCTGGACCTCGACAAGGACGTGGCTGGCAGCGCCAGTCTGGATGGAGAGGCGGCGGCACGCCAGGCCGCATGAGTTCGCGCCCCACTACCGCAAGGTGGTGGGGCGCTTTTTCTTGCCCTGATGCACATCACCGCGAACAGTGGCGGAAAAACCTGCGCGATCCGACAAGGTGCCGCCGTTGAAAACGGCCCTGCCCAGCTGGGGGTTTTGGGTGGCGAACCGCGCCAGTCATCCCGACGCGAATCGGATTTCGCCATACTGGAACGGCTTCCCGTGGGCATCGCGTCCACAAAGCCTTCATCGACCGCCTTGGCTGTCCTGAAGTCCAGCCTCGCTGGCGTCGCAGTCGATACCTGCCCTCGAGTTCCCCGGCATCGTCCGGGATGGCTGCCTTGGCAGCCATGAGTTCCGGTCGGCCTTCGGGCTGACGCATGCACATGGTCGACGGCCCCTGAGTCGCCGGCCACCGAGCGAAGGTCCTTGCCGCAAGGCACCGGGCCTTCACATCCCACGTCAGCCCCAAGGCTGGCGCCAAGCCGCTTCGCGTCCGCGAGGCATACCCGAACGGGGACCCCAGTCCCCGCCAGGGTTGGGCGTTCCCCTTTTTCATCGAAGGAGAACGCCATGTTCGCTGCCCTTGCAGCCAGAGAGTCGCACCGCGTTCCGGTGCTGTTGGGTGGATCGGGCCTCACCCGCCCGGCCTCCTTGCCGCAGCCCAAGCTTGCGGTACTGCTGCGTCCCCTGCCCTGCCTCGGCAAGTGCGGGGGCCGCCCGTGTGCGGACTGCCGCGAGGCAGCTTGACCATGCCGGTCGATCTGTACCGCCGGCGCATCGCCGCCACCGTGGTCGAACTGGCCCGGGAGGATCCCTTCCTGGTCAAGGAGGTCATCGCCCGTCTGCGCGCAGCGGGCGAAATCGAAGCCGACGATCTGGTCTACCTGGACCGGATCGCCGACCGCTGGATCGGCATCGCCGAAGCCAACGCCCGGCAGGAAGCCTCAACGCACGCGCGTCAAGCGCGCGGGTAGCGAGGCACCCTTCGCCTGGGCCATGGCCGAGGCGATCTTGTCCAGCAGTTCCGGACGGTCCTCGGCCAGCGTGCCGGCCCATCGGGCCAGCGCCTGGTCGAGATCGTCCTGCGTTCGCGCCCCATCGACGTCGATACCGACTCTTCGGAGTTCCTCGATTTCGGTGGGCGTGAACCGGAGTGAATGGCCTGCACGAAGCATGTGTGGGCTTTCGAAAGCGGTGGAATGCCAGCTTAGCAGGCCAACACATCGCCACAACCCTGGGAGACTGACGCCTCCCACTGGGGCATGGCGCGTGCATCCCGCAAGCAAGGAGAAAAACCATGACCGTGAACGCATCCCGCGCCAAGCCAAGGCGCAGTGCCATCGGCATCGAGGAAGAGCGCGCCTGGGTATCCTTCTACCGGCGTGCCGGCAAGGATCCCGCGATCGCGGCGGAAGTGCTGGCCCAGTTGGACAGCGATCCCGAGATGAAGCGCGAGCATCTGGCACTGTACCTGTGCTGCCGCGAGTCGCTGCGCCTGCGCCAGGCGCGCGAGGCGCGCAATCAGCGGTTCGGCCGGTTCGTGCGCTGGCTGCTCGGCGGCCTGTTCATCCGGTTTCCGGTAAATGTGCGGCGCGCATTGGGACGTGGAAGCGACCTCGCCGCAGCCTGCCTGCCCGAGGAGCATTCCGAGCCTGCCACGGCCCAGATCCAGCGTCTGGGGAAAAGCCCGAAGGTACGTGCCGCCCGCGCGGCATTCAAGGCACCCTCCATCAGCGAGATACCTGCCTCCCCATCGGCGGATTCGGCAATGGTGGATTCGGCGCCCCGAGCAGCTCAAGCCACTGGCTGAGCCATGCATCCCATTCCCCTGGCCGCGTGGCTGGGGGAATGCGGTGCTTCGCCCCATGGGCAGGCTAACGGCCCTACTTCTTGGGGCAGGCTCACGCCGCCAGGCAACGCGCAACCTCCCGGTCGATCATCCAATGAAGGAACTGCGTATCCTGCGAAACGCCCCAATAGTGCGCCTTGCACTTCGCCACATACGCATCCAGATCCGCACGCGTGCGGATACCGGCAGGCTCGATGTCTGTCAGCCAACGGAAATACTCGATTTCCTTCTGCGTCAAACGGATCTGGGAACCCAGGCGGATCATGGAGAAACCTCTTGATGGTCACCATGCTGACGCAAAACAACGTGCTTGAGGACAAATTAACGGGCCCTGATCAAAAAATTTCCTGAGTGGCAGCAGAGTAATTTTCGAGTGTCACGGGACTGCCATATGCCATGCCTCCGGCTTTCCAGATGTTGGCGAATGGCCACGTTTCGGCGCATTTCCCATCCGGCCCCGCGAACAAACGCCCGCCACCGCCACGATTTCCAGCCGACACAGGTTTTCCCCCTTGTGATGCGGCAAACCCAGGGGCACAGTCCCAATACCGGTCGAGGGCCTGATCAGGGCCTCCGGTCGCTTGCTCACGTCACAGCCCATCCAGCCAAGACCATCGTGCCGGCAGCCGTTGCGCACCTCCATCAAACCGCGGACGCCATCCCCTCGGCGACCGGCGCTGCCCTGCATTTCGATCCAGGAGAGCGATGTGGGAAACGCGCTCACAACCTCCTATCCGCGCATAGCACTGCTGGGTGCGCCGTGCATCTACCGCTTCATCGCCGCGAGCAACTCTCGGCGCCTCGCATGGGAATCCCGTCGGATTCTCTTGTATAGCGGCATGGTATTTGCGAAGCCCACAAGGCATCCCAGAACCCGTGTCGGCATTGCCACACAAGGAAGGAAACATGCACACCCATTGCATTGAGCAATTGCGCGGGCTCGCCGAGCCTCTGGCGGCTCTCTCGCTGACCCACCTGACACCCACCACCCGACAAAAGTTGCACGCAGACGATCTGTCCGTCAATGCCTACCCCACCGACTTTGGAGGCTTCGTATACGTAGGCTCGCCGCGCTACCGCATGCCTGCGGAGTCCGATCTTGCAAAGATCTTCGAGGCTGCAGAGCAAGCTGGCATCGTCTGGCTCAAGTTCGACAGCGAAGCGCCGACCGTCAAGGGCCTGCCGACTTTCACGCCCCAAGACACTATCCTCTGAGGCCCCGCGACGCCAGCGCACTGCGTCCGGGGCGGACACCTTGACCTCTGTCACTCCATGGGCAAGGCGTCGGCATCTGCCCGCAAAGCCTCCAGATCGATCACCGCATCGGCCATGCCGGCCAACTCGGGCGTCTGAGAGACGAAGAACTCCCGGTGATAGCCGCCCAGTCGCAGCACCTCGCGCTTCATCGCCCCGAACATGCGCTTTCGGTCCGGGTCGAGGGCCCCGTCTGCTTCATCCGAGAACAGGGTCTCGTAGCGCCGTTCGCCAGCCTGCGCCAAATACAGTGCCACCGCCCGCACCAGGCATTCGTTGATCCAGACCCGCTCCCCTCCACTCATCAGCCGCACACTCTTGCTCTCCCCTGAATCGGCGTCATGCACCAGGATGTCGAAGTCCTCCCGTTTCTCGCCCTTGGCCGTCTCCCCCTGCGTGAGGATGGAGACCGTGAAGCGCGGGCCGTAGCACGCCAGCAGCAAGTCGTTCGCCAGTCCCGACAAGGCCGGCCCCGCATCGTCGATCGCCAGCGCAATCAAACCATCATTGCTCATGCACCGCGCCAGCAGGGCCCAGTCGCCCATCGCGCTCTCGATCCGCAGGGCACGCCGATGCGCCGCAGCCCGACGTTGTGCCAGGGCATCCAGCTGCTGACGCAGCGCCGCCAGGCTCTCCAACTCCTTCAAAGCGTCTACGTGCGAGCCCTGTGCATTGCCATGCGCGGCGATGGCGCGATCGCGTGCCGACTCGGCAATGACCAGCTGCTGGGGATCAAAGGGTTCCGGCAAAGTGCGCAGGACGGCATCCAGCCGGGCCAGCGCCTGCTTCAGCAGGTCGGACTGCTGCGTCCGCCGCGCGTCGATGGCCTGCATGGCGGCGGTAATGGCATCCCGCTCCTCCCGCTCGGCAACCGCTTCGGCCGAGGAATCGTCCCTCTCGGGATCTCCAAGGCCGTCCAGTTCGGCCTGAACCTCGGTCAAGCGCTGGCGCGCGACCTGAATCTCTTCCGCCTTCGCCGCCAGCAGGGCAAGTCGCGATGCGCGGCTGCGAGCGCGCTCCTGGCGATGCTCGGCGGCTTCCAATTGGCCGCTCGCGGCTGACAGCGACTGGACACGCGCCTTGACGGCCCGGCCCTCCCGCTCGACCTCCGCCTTCTCGTCGCCCAAACGCCGCAGCACCGCATCGGCGCTGGGAATCAGCGCCTGCGCCTCCCGTGCATCGGCCAGCAGTTGGCAAGCTCCCTGCAGCGGCATCCCGGCGCACGGCACCTCGGCGGTCAGGCCCAAACGGCGCCTGAGTGCCTGCGCCTGCAAGACAGCCTGCCCTGCCTCTCGTTCGATACCCTGAACCCGCTGCACAAGGATGCGCAACTGGCCCTTGGCCTGCTCCCACTCCGCCACCTGGTCTCGGCGATGACGCGCACGCTCGGTGCGCAGTTCCAGCAACTGCTCTACCAGCGGCAAACGCCGCAATGCGTTGTGCACCAGGTGCTCCCGCTCCAGCAAGGCATGGCACCGGCTCCGTACGTTCTCCAGCCGTTCTCGGCGCTGCAGGGCCTGCGCCCCCCGCTGCGCAACACGGCGCATGAGCCGGTCCAGCCGCTGGCGCGCATCCTGTTCGCGCCCCGCCAGGTCCTGCAGAACCACTCGGCCCGCTCCCTGCGCAGCTTCCCGCTCCTGCAACAACTGGCCCCGCCGCGCGTCGGCCTCGCGCGCCTGCTCGCGCTGTGCCGCGGCCCGGGCGTGGGCCTGGCGCGCCTCCTCCAGCGCCGACGCCGCCGCTGCCACCGCCGCCTGCGTCCGGGCGGCACGCGCCGGCGCATCGGCGGCATCGGCCCGCGCGCGGGCGAGCCGTTCTCCCTCGGCGTCCAAGGCAGAGGCCTCCTGGCGCAGCGCTACCAGCCCTGCCTTCAACAGCTTGGCGGTCTCACCGGCCTTGCGCCCCAGCTCGCGGATATGCTCCTGCCCCAGCAGGTCGGCCAGCAGCGTTTTGATCTCCGCGTTGCGGTAGTCGCTGAGCTGACGCTTGCACTGGGCTCCGAAGACCGACGTGAAGAAGGTATCGGCGCTGCCGCACAGGTGCTCCACGCAACGCGTATAGGTGTCCACCTTGCCGTCCGACACCGTGCCATCCTCCAGTGTGACGGGGCGCCATGCGCCCGCATCGGAGAGTGCGAACAGGAAGGCCTCCGTCCGGCGCCGACCGTTGGGACGGATCACGATCTGGGAGCGATAGCTTTGGCCTTCGAGCGCCCAAACCAGCTCCTTCTCGTTCTCCGGAAGGTAGACATGGTCGTAGTAGCTGAAGCCGCCCGCGCCCGCTGCGGACGCACGCGAGGGCATCGTGAGGTACGGGTGCATGTTGTCGAGCACCGTGGTCTTGCCGCGCCCGTTGGCACCCGCGATGGCGACCAGCTCGGCCCCATCGCACAGTGCCTCGAAGTCCAGCGTCAAGGCATCCAGGCCCAGGCCATCCCGGATCCCGCGAAAGCCCTTGAGGGTCAGGGAAAGTAGTTGCATGGCGAAGTTCTCCATGGGTTTGACGCACCCAGTTTCCCGTGAAAGCCCGGGGAAGCAAGGGCTTGAGCGCCGTGGCCGCCCCTCTCCGGCACTCTGGCAAGAGGATGATCGAGTCATGCTGAAAAATTCCTTTTTCGTTCAATGGCTTATCGAAATCGACAAGAGAGGTAAAATCGTCCGTCAAGGATCCTCCCTCCCACCGCCATGAACACGCTCAATCGCATCAAACGCTCCGTCGCCAACCGCAGCGACGATGTGCTGCTGCGCAGCGAGTTCGACCAGTTCGGCAGTGCCGCGCAGGTCGGCCGCGCACTGCGCGAACTGGTGCTGGACGGCACGCTGGTGCGCCTGGGCCTGGGCGTCTATGCCAAGGCCAAGCCAAGCGTGCTGACGGGCAAGCCGATTCCGGTGCGGCCGCTGGAGGTCCTGGCCCCCGAGGCGCTGAACAAGCTGGGGGTGACCGTCATGGCCAGCCGCTTGACCGAGGCGTACAACGCCGGACACAGCACCCAGGTGCCTGCGGGCATCGTCTTCAACGTCGGCCGACGCCGCATCGCCCGCAAGCTGGGCTTCAACGGCAAGGCGATCCAGTACGAACACGCATGAGGGTGCTGGCACCGCAGCGGCGGGAACTGATCGAGGCGCTCATCGCGGAAGCCACTTCCGGCGGAATCACTGCGGGCCTGCTGGAAAAGGACGAGCACCTGACCGATGCGTTGCGGGCCCTGTTCGCCTTGAGGCTTGAGGGTATGCAACTGGTGTTCTGTGGTGGCACCAGCCTGTCCAAGGCCTACGGGCTGATCGAACGCATGTCCGAGGACGCGGATCTGAAGGTGGTGCTGCCGGATGCGGGCCAAGTCCCCCGCGCCGAGGTCCGCCGCCGCCTTTCCGCGCTGAAGGCCCAGGTGGCCGAAACGCTGGCCGGGATCGGCCTGGTCGAGGACAAGGGCAAAGAACTGGCCTTCAACGAGAACCGGTACTTCTGCAGTGAGTGGAGCTATGCGCGGCACTATGCATCCGCCGCGGGGCTGCGCCCTCACCTGCAGATCGAATTGACGGCACGCACTCCGGTTTTGCCTCCACAGGTGCGCCGTATCACCACGCTGGCCGACCAACTCGCCGGCCGCTCCGATCAAGCCTTCGAGGTCCCGGTGGTCGCCGTAGCCGAAACGGTCGCGGAGAAAGTCCTGTCATTCCTGCGCCGCTACGCACAGCATCGCGCCGGGCTCATGCGCCAGGCCTGGGACACGGCCCTGGTCCGGCATCTCTACGACGTGCATTGCATCCGCCAACGCCAGCCTGAGATGCTGAGCGCAGCGCAGCGGGCCTTTCCTGCGCTGGTCGCAGGTGACCAAAAAGAGTTCGGCACCCAGTTCCCGGACTTTGCCACGGCCCCTCGTCAGGTGCTGAGCGGCGCGCTGCGGCAGGCCCGTGCGGACGCGAAGATCCAGGCGGAGTTCACCGGCAACCTGCTGCCGCTGGTCTATGGGGGCGGCACACCGGCATTCGCGCAGGCTTTCGGCGACTTCGACGCGGTCGCCGAAGCGTTGCTGGAAGTGCTGCCGTAGCCCTGTCCACCGGACGCGTCAGGCCGCCAGTCGCATGGGTTCCACGGGCTGGTCTTCGGCATCCCGCTCGCGCAATAGATCCGCTGCAATGTCCTCGGGTGTCGCTTCCTCCAGCGCGGCAAGGCATCTCAGCAGCGGTTCGGGGTTGACCTCGGACACCTGGGCCCAGGCGCGCAGCTTGTCCTCCATCCTCGCCATGCGCGAGATGCCGGCCATGCGCGTGCGCACCACGGGCACGATGCGGCCCTCAAGCTTGGTCTCCGCGGCGTCGGCAAGGATCCGTTGGATGGCCCCGCGATCCACGGATCCCCGGTCCTCCTCTGCCACGGTCCAGCGCACGCGCACGCTGGCACCGGCGATGTCCTGCCGTGCAACCGCTTCGCGCAAGGCCTCGAGATCCGGGCGGCCCTCGAACACGATATCCATGGTCCGGCGCGCCGGAGTGGGCTCCAGGGTGCAGCAGGCCGAATCCGCGCCCACTTCCCACAGCAGAAATCCCTTCTCCCCCTCTTCTCCATAGTGAAAGCGGCCGATGGAACCCGCATAGGCGATCAATTGCGCACCCGCAAACCCCTGCTGCGCCCAGGTCTGGTGCTGGTGGATATGGCCGAGCATGAAAGCCTGGGCCTCGGCGGCAAACAACGCCCCGGTCGTGAACTCATGATCGAAACCAGCCATTGGCACGCCGTGCTCGCTCACGCAACCGAACACCGTGCCGTGGGACACGCCGATGGTGGGCAGTCCTCGGCTGCGCGCGATCCGGTGTGACGGCGCAAAGCCGCAGAGCAGCCGGGCGAGTTGCTCTCCCACAGCCTGCGCCGCGTGCGTCGCCCCGGCGGTAGCCGCCACGGTCGCCTTGTTGACAGTGGGTAGACAGGAGAACAGCGCTACCGCGCGATCCGGTAAAGCGCCGAAATGCCATTGCGGGGAAGCGATCCAGTCGCCCTCACGGGTCAGGGCCACCTGCTGGATCCGGTCGGCCACGTGAATCGGGTGGCGCCCACCGACCGAGCGGAAGATGTCCAAGGTACCCGGGGGCTCGTGCGAGTAGGTACCCTGCAACAGCAGCACCGGGCAATGATCGGCCAAGCGCCGCACCCGCTCCACCAGCCGCGCTGCGGCGGGCGAATGCAGGTCCAGCGCGTGATCGGTCGCGTCCCCGGACATCACGGCGGCCTGCGCCCCCTGCGCCACGGCCCGCTCGATGGCAGCGCCGAAGCAGCGCTCGGCCTCGGCGAGGGTCCTTGTTCCATAGTGCAGGTCGGAAAAGTGTGCGATGCGCATGGTCTTCTCCTTCAGGCACCCAGACCCAGTTCGGCGTCGATCTTGTCGAGGTAGCCTTCCGGGTCTTGGGCGTACCTGTCGAGCTCGTCCCACGCACGACCGCGGCCGTGGGGGTTGATCCGCCAGCCATGGCCCCAGCGCAAGGCCGCGTATGCGGAGTAGCGCTCCGTATCACCGCCCATGGCCCGGACGCGCGCCAGCAGTTGCGCGAGCGTAGGTCGCGCCTGCTCCAGACGCGGATGGCCGGCACCGGCGGGCGCATCGGCAGTTTCGCCTCCCCCGGCCTCCTCGCCCGTTCCTGCGTCCTGATGCGCCTCGGGCTGCCCTTCGAGCACCTGGGTTGCAAGATGGGCCTGCTGGATCGCCGTCTCTTCATCCTCGTGCTCGCGCAGCAGGGCCGTCACGTCCACGGGGGCCTCCAGTTCGATGATCCACTGGGGCACGCGCACCGCCCGCCCCTGTTCGTCGATGTGCGGCACATCCCTGAGCACCTTCGTGAGGAAGAACGTCGCGCGATCACGTCCCAGGAAGCCGGAGATGCGTCCGCCGCGCATCATGGCCATGGCCTGGAAGCGCTGGATGGCCGCGCTCATCGCATAGAAGCTCGTGGTGGGAAGCTCCAGCGCGCTGATGGAACGGATGCCGGGAATGAAGAACAGGAACCGGCCCGTGAGATTGCACTGGCGCGCCTGGTACTCGGGGCAGGATTCCGGATCGCAGAGGCCGCCGCTTTCTTCGCGCAGCACGGCCTTGCGCCCGCCAAAGATACGGATCGCGCGCCGCCCCGTGTCGTCCACCGGGACCGGTGCATGGCGCATGCAGTGGCGCACCAGGCCATCGGACGAGTACTGCGACCAGAACCGCTTCTCATGGGTGCCCCAGGCCGCCAGCTCGTGCGGCATCACGGTCTGCCAGTGGTCGGCGGGGAAGACGACGGGAAAACGGTACAGACGGTGGCCCTGGCCTCGGTCTTCGCCGTAGGCATCGAGGATCTCCCGGGCGGTCTCCGGGTTCGCGAAGTCCGACGCTCGCACCGTAAACCAGGGCACGTTGCGCGGCACCAGCGGGGATTTGAGCTGCGGCATCGCCTGCGCCAGCCGCCGTTCGATCTCCTCGAAGGACCGGCCCTCGTCCACGCCCTGCCTGTAGATGGCCTTGGCCTCTGGATGCTCGGCGGCCTTGCGGGTCAGGACCATGATGCCGGGACGGATTTTCCCCCCGGTGGGAATGCGTGCCGGGGCTTGGCCCAGCAGGGTGTGCAAGGCGACCGGCCCGCCCTGCACCGAAACGACAGCGTTTGCCATGTGGCGCTCCTTCATGAAACGTCGGGGTTGCGACGCTTCATGCTCTCGCGTGATGCCAAGTGTTCAACCCCCGGCAGCAAGGCTTCCAGCGGACCGCCCCGTCCGGTCATGCGCCGCCGGGAGTACAAAAGGCAAGCGAACTAAGCCGCCGGTGATGGCAGCGCGGGCATTGGCTGCTCAGTCCGCCACGCCCAGCATTCACTTTTGGCGACGGCCTTCTCCTTGGCGGTACGCTCCTTGGCCCCGGCAAACGCACTCACTATGTGCAGTGGAATGGGCATGGCACCGCCGTCCAGCAACAGCGCATTCGGAAAGACTCCACCCTGCGGCGCGTCGTAGCGCAGCGGCTTGAGAAAGCGCCTTTCCTGTCCGACAAGCGCATCGATCAAAGGGCACTCGTGGACGCCCTCCAGCGGTATCCATTGATCGCTTGCCAGCATCAGGCTGGCCGAATCGATCTCGTAGGTCAATTCACGGCGGGCGCGTATCAACGCCGCGATCATGAGCCGGATCCGACGTCCGGTGTCGGCGTCGCGCGCCTCCAGCAAGGAAGCGTGAACACGCGCCAGGCGCTCCCAACTCTTGGTGGGCATCAGCAACGGCGCATCGGGCATGTGGCGGATCCAGATCCGGCAGGCGTGATCCGCACGATCGCAGGCCTTGAACTCGCCGATCACCAACGCCAATGGCGCATGCCCATCGTGGGGCTGCAGGATGGCCAGCTTTTCCCGTCGGCGCTGGGCGGTATCAGCTTTGGTGGATTCCTGGAATGGCTCGGGGACATAGAGACGCTCGGCCAGTGGGATGCCCTTGACATCGATGTCGGCCGCCGCAGCGAGCAGGTACTTGCACAGGACACCCTGGTTGCGCTTTCCGGCCATGGCGGGCGTCCACCGGTTGAAGCCGGCACGCTCGAAAAGAAAATGCATCACGGCGCGAAGCGACATGCGCCGTCTCGGAACCGTGATCTCTGCCGGCGCCAAGGACTCGCCCCTTGGCAGGGCGTGGCCCTGGGTCCTGGTCCATGGAAAGTCCACGCGCAGTTCCACTCGACCTGGCTCAGGCTCCAGCACGGCTTCTCCCACGAGTTCGCCCAGCCCGGAAAGCGCCGCGTCGGGTTCATAGGAGGGGCAGGAGGGGTGATGGTCCTTACCGGTTTCGGGCATGCGTTTGACCACGTACTTGCGATGGCGGGCCACATACATCTCCACACCACCGGCGACACACAGGCAACGCGGCCGCTCAGCGTCGTCATGGATCGACGCAAGCGCCAACTGGAGGCCCGGATCCGTGGCTGCAAACACACGGCCGTGGATTGAGAAGTGCTGCACAGGGAACACCGGCAGGCCGCCGTCTCCACTCGTTGCCGCCGCACCTGGTTGCAAACCATTTCTTCCTGGACCATCGAAGAAAATCTGCTCCTGCATGCTGCCTCCCCCTTCTGAGGACAATGCCACGCACGCATGCTGGGCCATCGTTCCGCTACAGGCCAGCCGAATTCGTAACGGAATCAGCAGGTTTTCGGCATTGATGGCACAGAACTTTGCCATGGTGAAGGACGAACCCATCCCATCGCCTCATTGATAGGCCACCGCTCCGCCAGGCCGCGGCCAGCATGCCAACTGCACGCAGTGGACAGGCCGCACAAAGCCCGTGGTTCTCTCGCATTCAGCCGACCAACGCATCCGCGCTTTGCATCGCCTTGCCGTTCTGCAGCATCCGCCTAAGGTAGCCCACCAAGATCCGCCATTCATGGCGCGAGAAGTCTGCCAAATGAGCGTTCTGCACCGCGGCCAGAATGGCTGGCACCTCGGCAACGGTGCTCTCCCCGGCCTCCGTGAGCTGGACATGGATAACGCGCCGATCCTCGACACTTCTCACACGCTTGCAGAGGCCCTTCTTCTCGAGTCGATCAAGAGCCCGCGTCACGCCGCCCGCGTCCATTTCGAGATCTTGAGCGAGTTCCGCCACCGTTGGCCGTTGGCGCGCCTTGATCTTCACCAGCGGCCCCCATTGAGTGCTGGTCAGCCCGTGCTGATGGAGGCGTATGTCGGTGTTCCGCACTATCGACGCTGTGACGCGGCGCATCAGGTAGCCGATGGTCTCTTCCTGGTAGTAGCCAGAGGCTTCATAGAATTCAATCGGCACAAGGTTGTCTTCCATGCGAGGAAGGCCGCGGCCGAACTGATCTGCATCCACGTACAACGGACGACAAGTTTCACCATGCGGCGAAACGTTCGGTTGCACGCTCGTCTCCAGATCCGCGCCCCCAAGATCGTCGTCCGGGCCGATAGCACCGACGACTTCATCCCAGTCAGAGTCCAGCAGATACCGCCGTGCCACCAACAAGATCCGCTCCACTTCATCCTCGCCCCGCATGCCCCCGCGGACGGTGCTCGCGAGCGATTGCAGCTGTGCCAACGCCGTCTTGCCTCCGAGGGATGCCGTATCGACGATCTCCATGAGTTTCAAAGCCAGTCCACGTTCGCGGCTAAGCCGCTCTTCCAGACAGGACAGAACCTCGGCGAGTTCCGGCTTGCGCTTCCGCAGCACCCCATGCAAATACAGCTCTCCATTGACGCACAGGAGGTAGCGCGGGAATTGCTGCACGCATAACCGGATTGCCTCGAAATCAACGCTCGACCGATCGGCACCGTCGGCGTCAACCGGTGCCAGCAACCCAAGCATGCCAATGGCAAGCGCACGATGCGAGCGCAGTATGGCGGCGACGGCTCGATCCTGTGCAATGGGAGCATCACTGGATCGAACGCCCGTGAAGAGCAGCGCAGCCGACGCGTCCCGAAGAACCTGCTCCGCGCGGGACTGGAGACTCCATTCCTGGGCAACAGGGCACCGTTGCGACGCCATCACGATGACGTCGCACCCCTGGATCCTGGCGGCCGCACCAACGGCTTCCGCAAGGTGGCACGACACCAGGGCCAAAGACGCGCAGCGAATGCCACGTGCCGCCGCGCTCGATTTCGCGTTTGACAACACCACGTCGGAATCGCCGAAGGCTGCGCGATGCAACGCACAGGCCAAGGCCGTTGGGGGTACGTCGACGCCCCTCATCGCGGCCGGATCTGGAAAGGCATGAAGGAAGGTAATCTTCGCGCCCAGCCGCTCCGCCAATTCGATCGCGGCGGTCATGTTCTCATCCGATGCCGACGTTCCATCAACAGGTACCAAAAAATGCTCATACATACTGGGCATCCATCAGACGAGACTCCAGAAGGAGTAGCCTGGGCCGCGGCGCTGAATCGGCTTCATCAATCTCCCCTGCTTACACCAGATCGCGCGTCAGCTCTTCCATCGCGTGCTGTCGGCGTGGAAACTGTTCTCTCACCGCGCTACGTTCGGCGATTCCCAACAGCAGGCCCACCTGCGCCTCATCCGCACCTCTGGTGTAAAGGCGATCGGCCACCGTATGCCGCGCAGTCAGCGCTGTGACCTGCTTGAACTCAGCGTAGCGGAACAGCTTGCGATAGGTTTCCTGGATGCCGCGGCACAGAAAACGGCGCTGACCAGCCTCGCCATACGGCGTGATTTCGAAGCCCTTGCCGCTGGCGGACAGGAACAGGCGGCTACCCGGAGCCAGGCCGCGATATTGACCTTCGACTCCGAGGCCAGCCCCGCGCCGAATCCGATCCGCGAGATAGGCGTCCAAGGCTTCGTCCAGACGTGCGCTGTGAAAATACAGGGGCCGCGCACGCGAAGTAATAGACACATCCTCACGCAGCACTGAGACCCTGCGCACGCCGCCTGCAAGATCCAAATAGTCCCGAATCTCCAGACGCGCGATTTCAAGTGGCCGGGCACCGATCGCAAACAACATGTAGTACAGCGCCAGATCCTCCAGAGGGTGCTGGCTGCGTCCCCGGATTCGCAACGCTCCTGCCGCGATCTCCATTTCACTCAGAATCGGGATGTTCCTGGCCACTGGCTCGGCAGGAGGCTCAAGGCAGTCAAGCGCCGACAGCAGAGCGGCACGATGCAGACGCAGTCTCCGAACGAACGCCGCGCCATCCTCGTTCAGCCCATCAATTCCTGCGTTGCTGGCGAGGTGGGTCGCCACAGATTTGATGCGTTTCTCAACCGCCGTGCGGGACACTTCGTGCAGCGCCGCCACGGCATCATAGGTCGCGCCATCGAGCACGGCGCGCAGCATCGCAATGGACAAGTCCCACGATGGACGCGGATGCCGGAGATCGTCGGAGAGTTCCTGCTCTTGCACGCCGCGCGCCCCTTTCAATGCGACAGTTCCATGAACGCATCCTGACGCTCCACGGCGTGCCACGCCAGCCGAAATCGCATTGGAGTCCAGGGGATTTCGACTCTAAGCACTTGAGCCCTGCTCACTCCGGTAATCCGATCAACGAATCCTGGACACCCGGAACAGAGGCCCTGCCAAAGCTTCGTCGCCGACAGACTCCGCCTGCCACTGCCAGTCTTGAACCTCTCTGAGAGGTGCTGCGAAGCGCATCGCTCAATACAGAGCCTATAAGCCGCTGCTCTGGACATGGCGGCTGAGCACTCGAAAACGGTTTACCTCAACGAACTAGCGGCACCTTGCCGACGATCGGAGGTACGTTGAGCAACTCACCATACTTCGCCAGGACTGATGCATCAACTTCATCGGTCTCGGTGAAGTGGGCAGACAATGCACTTGATACCTCTCGGTTACTGCAATTTGCTGTTCGCGCCGCAAGGGCCGCGCGAAGCTCAAACAGGCAAAGGCGAAGCAAGGCCATAGCTCTGATCGGCTCAGACAGCTGCCACTATCTCGGACATGGTCACGACCTGATCAGCGCGGTGCCATGCGAATGGCACCATCTACCCGGATGTGGCAGCATGAGCGTGTCTCCTTGTATGTTGGCTTCCGACCCCGCACCTGGCGTTCCGCACAGCGCCACTGCCGAAGTGTTTGGGGAATGCGACAATCGTAATAATTGGCCCCTGCAAGGGCGATGACGGATTGCCTCAATCAACTGATAAATAACTTCTTTCGGCCCGTGCGACCGGCGTTGGCCCCTTCGATCACACGCCATGCTGCAACCCGTCTTCACCGCTCCCATCTTTGCCGTGCATGGCCTGCTGGACGGGGCACGCGGCAAGGGGCTGGCCACGCAAGAATGGCTGGAGGGCGTGCTGGGGCGCGCAGGCATCAGCGAATCGCTGCTGGAGCTTGAGGATTCGCGCGTCACCGTGGAGCAGTTCAACGCGCTGTTTATCGCCGTCAAGGACAGCCTGAACGACGAGTGCCTGGGCTACCTGCATGGGCGGCCCATGCTCCCGGGCAGCTTCGCGCTCATGGTGCGCAGCGCGTTCACTGCCCATTCGTTGTCATACGCCCTGCGTCGCCTGAGCGAATCCTTCGCCCTGCTGCAGGACGACGTGGCGCTGGTGCCGGTGACCGAGGGCACGCTGGGGGGCATCGCGCTGGAAATGCGCGGCGGCCAGGGGGCGCATGCCGACTTCCTGCACGCACATCTGCTGCGCGTGTTCTGGCGCCTCCTGGTGTGGCTGCACGGCGGCCGACTGGTGCCGCAGCGATTCGACTTCAATTTTGCGCCGCCGCTCCATGCGATGAGCTACGGGCGCATCTTTTCCGGCACGCTGTGCTTTGGACAGCCGCGCACCGCCGCCTGGTTCGACGCCGACGCCTTCACACAGCCGGTGCGGCGCGATAGGGACGCGCTGCAGTCCTTCCTGCGCGCTACGCCCGGCAACGTGGTGGGGCCGTACCTGAACGAGCGCAGCGCCAGCGCGCGGGTTCGCATGGTGCTGCAGCGGGCCAGCCCCGAATGGCCCGACCTGGCCGTCACCGCGCAGCGCCTTCACATGTCGGTGAGCGCGCTGCAGCGGCACCTGGCCTCCGAGGGCACTTCCTTCCAGGCGCTCAAGGATCAGTTGCGGCGCGACATGGCGATCGTGCGCCTGACCAGCAGCGAAACCTCGCTCGTCGCCATCGCAGCCGACCTGGGCTTCACCGACAGCACCGCCTTCCAGCGCGCATTCAAGGTCTGGACCGGCAGCGCGCCGGGAGCTTACCGTGCCCGCTCGCGCAGCGGACAGCGCCCTGCATAAAGGTATCTGACCAATTCCGGCACGGCCACGGAACCGTGCAAGTCGCAACTACTCACCCGTAAGCGACGCGGCACTCCGTTGCTGGCCAAAAAACCTCCGTCAATAACCCCATGAAAGGACCTTGCTGCAAGGTCTGGCAGATGCGGCAGGCTCCATGCACTACCTGCCCTCTATCGTCAAGCGAACGCCCTCGTTGAGTTCATCTCGAAGTTGTTGGGTGGTGATGTCCCCGGTACGCCAGCTCGACAGGTTCCATGCAGTCACTGCGGTCAGGATGGAGATGATGCCCTCTGCATCCCGTTCCGGGACACCATGCAAAGCGCCTATGAAAAGTTGCCGAAGACGTTGCTCAAAATCAAGCCGCATGGTGAGGATTGCGGGTTGCTTCAATGCGCGCGTGACCAGATAGGCGTCCCACATATGCGGTGCCTGTTCAAACACGTCACAGAAGACGCCCATACCCGCCCTCATCCTGGCGCTATTGGTACGAGCCCTCTTCATGCTTGCCTCGAGCGCTGCGATATAGCCGGAATGCCAATGCAGATATGCGGCGGAGAAGAGCACTTCTTTAGAGCCGAAATAGCGATAAATAGTGGCCAACGAGACATCGGCTGCGTCCACCACATCCCTGACTTCCACTGCACCAGCGTTCTTCAACAGAAGGTCTAGCGTTACATCGACAATCCTCTGGCGTCGCTCTTGTTGATAGGAGGGAAGACTTTCAACGTCCGGTACCGTGCGCTCACTCTGATTCATTCAATCCCCATCCTGTTCACTGTTGACACCTTGAAAGGCACGCTGAGCATTGTGCCGCGCATTGAGTTTAGATGTCAGGACTTACGCAGCCGTCATTCCCGCGAAGGCGGGAATCCAGCGGCAGCACTGAAGCGGAGAACTGGATTCCCGCCTTCGCGGGAATGACGAGGTGCTTATTGCGTAAGTCCTGGAGGTATTCGATTTCATTGGCCTCTTGCCCGCCAGATTGAGCACGTCCAACCGCAGCAGCGCATGGAAGCCGTCACGAGCCGCCCGTCGCTGCTGATGGAGGTGAGCCAGGCGGCCACGGTGGCTCATGTTCATGTACATGACCGTTCATTCGCTGGAACGCGCGAGCAGCCCGCCGTTCGCACGAGTGAAGAGATGAAAACGGGGCGAGGGGTTCTGGGGGCTACCCGAAACCCTCGCCCCGTTCTGTGGCGGCAGCGCCTGGCGTCAACCGCGATTGAGCTGCAGCAGGACGTAGCCCAACGTGCCATTCTCAACCAGCGTCTGCGCCTCGACGACCTTATCGAGCGGGAAGGTCGTACCGATCCGCGGGCGCAGCTTGCCCTTGGCCATGAGGTCGAGAACGGCCTCGGAATGGGCCTTCATCTCGTCTGGAACCTCGCCGAGACCGATCGCGCCGAAGTAGCGCACGGCAGGCCACCGCTTCGAGTACACGACGGGCTGCAGCAGATCGACGCCGGCGTCACCCTTCTCCAGGTTCAGCACCAGGATCGTCCCGAAAGGCGCGAGAGTCTCGAAATACTTGCCGAATTCGTCGCCCCCGATGTGATCGACGATCATGTCGACACCTCGGCCGTTGGTCAGCTCCAGCACCCGGGCATGCACGTCCTCAGTGCGGTAGTTGATGGTGTGGTCCGCACCCGAAGCCCGTGCAAACTCCGCCTTCTCATCGCCGCTGACGGTACCGATGACGGTGATGCCGAGCGCTTTGGCGACCTGGACGAAGCCGGTGCCAAAGGCGCCGGCCGCGCCAATCTGAAGGAGCGTTCCGGGCAACGCACCGGGGTGCTTCTGGTCAGCGCGCGGCTTGCCGCCATAGCCCTCGCGGAGCGCGCACCAAGCCATCGCGTAGTAACCAGCCGTCGCGGCATCGTCGAGATCGACGCCTTCCGGAACCACGACGAGCTTATGGGCGGGAACGACGAGCTTCTCGCGACCGAACCCGCGGCCCTCGTCACCAGGGCTGGTCAGCATCGTCACCAAGTACACCGGCTGGCCGACCGACACATTCGTGACGCCCTCGCCCAGCTTCTCCACGACGCCAGAGCCTTCCCAGCCAGGAACGGCGGGCAGGAACTGCGGCCAGGGGTAGAAGCCACGGCGGTAGTTGACGTCGGCTCTGCCGATGTCCACCGCATGGGTGCGGACGAGCACCTCACCCGGACCGGGTACCGGATCGGGCACTTCGTGGATCTTGATGACGTCGGGTGTCCCGAGCTCTTTGAAATATGCTTCTTTCATAGCGATAGTCCTCTTTTGGTGTTCAAGGTTCGCGGTAGATCGCCGCGCAGCCAGTGCTCATCAGTATGGTTTTCCGACTGGGAAGGTGCTTGTGCCTGAAATCCCAGGACTTCTTACTTGAAGAAACCGATGAAATCGTCAAGAAAGTCATTGATAGAACGCGGCGGGTGACCGGTCATCTTTTCGACGCCATCGCCGGTGTCGTTCATATCGCCCCGCTCGTACATCTGGTAGAGGCCGCGCAGCGCCTTCGCGCCGTAAGCGTTCAGTCCAACGTCGCGCAGATCCTGTTCCGCTTCTTCGAAGGTGTTCTTGACGTACGTGATCGGTCGACCGAGTCGCTGCGAGAGCAGCTCAGCGAACTGTCCGTACGAGATCGGTGCCGGGCCCGTGATGAAAACGATCTCGTTCTTGTGCTGGTTTTTGATCAGCACCGCTGCCGCCGTGTCGATCACATCACGCCCGTCAACGTACGCGATGGTGTTCGTCGCGGTCACCGGGGCCACGATCTTCGAATCCTTCTTGACCATCTCGCCGAACTTCAGGATCAGCGTCTGCATGAAGGTGCATGGGTAGAGGAGTGTGTAGGGCACGCCGACCTTCGCGAGGTACCGATCGGTAGCACCGTGATCCTGAGACAGCAAGCTGATCTCATCGATGTGGTCGGCCGTGTAGCCCGAGAGCTTGGTGATGCCGCGAATCCCGGTCTCTTTGGCCACATCGATGATCTGCTTCTGCAACTCAACCATCTCGGCCACCACCGGAGTCACGATGAACAGTTGATCGCAGCCGGTCATGACTCGGCGAAGATCCTCGCGGTTGGTCATGTCGCCAACGACGATTTCCACTCCGGGAACTTCACGCCGCAGGATCTCAGCGCTTTTTTCGGTGTGTGCGAGGCAGCGGACGGATTGTCCGGCAGCCACGAGTTGCTTGGTCATGGGGAGGCCAAGCTGGCCAGTTGAACCCAGAACACAGATCATTGCTTGCTCCTTTTAGAACTTTACGTGAACGGTCGCCGCCGGATGCGGCAATCAGAGGCTATGCACTTCTAGGTAGTGCATTTTTCAAATAATACAGAATCAGATTCTTGTTATGATCTGGTAGAAACCCTTGCTGACTTCATGTCAGCAGCAACGATGCACCGACGCTGCCTCCTGTATTCACGGTCAACATAGAGAAGGTGGCGTGCGCCAACTTCGGTACCATTTGTCGCTACTTCGGGACACTGCGATGCTGCCGCTCAGATTCATCGAGCACTGGTTTCGCAGCTTGCACTGGCATGTCATCGATCCGCTGACGGACGAGAATCCGAGCCGTTCGCGAACGCCTTGCACGCTTCGATGACGCGAGGTTTCCCGTTCTGTGGGAAGCGTCGAATGTTGTGAGGATCGTCTAGTTCAGCGAGCTACTCGACCGATGGAGCGCGTCCCAACCTTTCATCGGTGAGAACGCAAGAAGGCGCTACTGTGCGGCTTCAGCAGTGGGCAAGAACGCGGCGAGCTCCGTACGGACATTCCAAGCATTGAACACCCCGGGTTTACTGCCGCTGCGACAAGTAAGTCTTGCATCTTGGTTTGCACCAAGAAAAGGTCGAGGAGATGCGGCCGAGGACGGCGATTCACGCGACCTTGCGCTCGCTCCCCGCCCAGAATGGCTCGCGCAGCGCCGTCTTGAGGATCTTCCCAGCGCCTGACAAAGGCAGCGCATCACGGAACTCGACACTGCGCGGGCACTTGTAAGGGGCAATCAACTGTTTGCAGTGCGCAATCAGTTCTTCGGCCTCGATGGATTGCCCCGGCTTGTTGACCACCACGGCATGAACGGACTCTCCCCATGCATCACTGGGTATGCCGATGACGGCACAACTGGCAACGCAGGGATGCTGGGCCAATGCGTTTTCAACCTCAGCGGAGAAAATGTTCTCACCGCCACTGATGATCATATCTTTGAGCCTGTCGGCAATGAAGATGAACCCGTCGTCGTCCATCCAGGCGCCATCGCCGGTATGCATCCATCCGTCGCGCAAGGCTTGCGCAGTGGCTTCGGGCTTGTTCCAGTATCCCTGCATCACGTTCGGCCCGCGCGCGATCACCTCCCCCACCGTGCCACGAGGCACCTCAGTCCCTGCGGCATCCACAATGCGTAGTTCGACACAAAATCCTGCGCGCCCTGCCGCGCGCAGTTTGCCCAGATTGCGCCCCTCAGCGCTGTGGTAGTAAGCCGGATTGATAGTGGCCAAGGGAGAGAGTTCTGTCATACCGTAGGCCTGCGAGAAACCCACGCCGGGCAACGCCTCCATGGCACGATCCAAAACGGCCTCCGAAATCGGCGATGCCCCGTATGTGACCGACTTCAAGGAGCTCAGATCACGCTTCTTCTTCATGGTCGGATGATCGACCATCATCTGGATCATGGTGGGCACCAACACCGCATGCGTGACGCGACAGCGCTCGATGGTATCCAGCACAAGCTCCGGACTGAAAGCGGGCACGATCACATGAGTGTTTCCCTCCAGCCAATGGGCCATGGCCAGTCCCATGTCCGCCAAGTGGAACATGGGAGCTGCATGCAGATAGACGCTTCCTGGGTCGGCCATGCCTGCGGCCCGCACGGCCAAGCCCGAACTGCACATGTTCGTATGACTCAGCATCACCCCTTTGGGAAATCCGGTCGTACCCCCCGTGTAGAAAATTCCGGCCAAGTCTTCTCCGCGACGCACGGCGTCGGGCACGGGCATGGATTGGGCCAGCAACTGCTCATAGCCCATCATTCCATCAGGCACCGATCCTTCGCCGCAATAGATTACGTCGCGCACTACCAGCGCCTCCGCCCTAAGCTGCTTGACCATGGGCACGAACATGTCGTCAACCAGCAAAATGGTAGACCCGGAGTCATTGAGCGAATAGGCGATCTCGGCGGCAGACCAGCGTATGTTGCAAGGATTGAGCGCGCCGCCCCCCCAGGGCACCGCCATCTGGTATTCGAGGTAGCGATCGGAATTGAGTGCCAACATGGCCACCCGATCGCCCGTTTGCATGCCCATCTGCTGCAACGCTCCCGCCAGCCGTGCGACGCGACGGATGAATTCACGGAACGTATGTTGCCGCTCGCCGAATTGAACGGCGATTCGGTTGGGATGCAGCTGCGCTGCACGGTGTAGGGCTTGCGTCAAGTACATGGATCTGTCTCCTGGTGGCCAGCATGGTTCATGCCTTTTCTTGTCGAGAAAAGCCTAGTAGTTACCGCCAATCGAAGCGATTGCAAAACACGGCTATCGGCTGACATTCCACATCAACTTGCAGCACCCGCCTCCCCCATGAATGCCTTGCCATTCATGATTTCCATCATCCTTGTGGACAACAAGTTGTAAGGCGCGCGAACGAGAAGATTGAAGGTCGATGCGTTCTTGGACGATGCCGGGATCGCGCCAGAAAGTGGCGCGCGGCGATCAGTTCGGTTCGTTGCTGCGCTTCACCGACCCCACGGCACAATGGCCCTACTTTCTGACAGAGCTGTTGTTGCGCATCCCCTGGAGGCTGGTGGTCGACTGGCCGACGAAAAGTTGCCTGTCGAGCGACTCGACTTTGCCAACGGCCAGACATGTCCACGACGGCTGCCGCGATGCATAGCCTCAGATGCGACCGGCGGCCGAAGGAGCATCATCCCAAGCACTGCAGGAATCTTTGCGTCGCGACGTGAGCGTCATGCGGCTCAATCCACTGCCGACTCGCTGGCTCAACTGGTTCTACTAGATGAGCCCGTGCCGCGCTCCTTTGCTTCCGCCTGATGCGAGAGTGCAGCCAACGCAGCTACAGCCCGACGCGCCAGCCGTGTCAGGCAATGGAGCTCAGTTGCCGACATGAAGTGAAGTGTCTACACAATGGCTGGACTACCAGTCAAGCTTGACAGTCACATACGCCACGTTACGGCGAGAACTAGTCTTCTCCCTGGGGTCGAATGCCTCTGGCCAGAAGACTGATGAACACTTCTGCAACTTGATCACCTGTCAGTGTTCCATCGGCGTGGTACCACTGTGAAATGGAACCGATCGCCCCCATGAACCAGAAGACAGCCAATCTAGCATCGCAGGGGACGATCGAGCCATCTTCCACCCCCTCCTCAAGAATCTTGCGAAGCTGAAGATCGAACTTCCGGCGCCTCAGTGTGATCTTTTTTCGGTCTGCAGGTGTCATCGCAGAGAAATCGTGCAAGATCGCCGGAGCCCCCATCTGGTCCGTCAAGTGCGAGATGTAGTTCTTCATGAACGCAATGATCCGACCGTACCCAGTAGCCTCAGAGGCGATAGCGTCCTTGAGCACCTGATCGCCAATCTTCATTGCCAGTTCATGGCACTCGTAGATCAACTCCTGCTTGTTCTTGAAATAGTAGTACAGCGCAGGTTTGCTGACATTCAATGCCTTGGCGATCTCGTCAAGTGACACGTTTTGGGACCCATGGCGGCCAAAGGCCCTCGATGCCTCGGCGATCACGGCCTGCCTTTTCAGCTTGTGCTGCTCGTTAGCGCTGCTGACTGCGTTATTCCACCTAGCGACTTTGGCGGGTCGTGTGGTGCCTACACGCGTCTGCGACTTCGGCTCGGCGTCGGTGGACTGACTCATAAAGATTGGGTTTTTTGCCTTGCGGAAAGGGCAAAGTTACTTAAAGGGGCATGATAGCAAGAGGGCAAGACGCGAACACTTCGCCGCACCCGCACCCGCACCCTCATCACCAGGCTCCTTCAGCGTACTGCCTCTTCCTTTTCACCCATCGGGTGAGTTTGCTTGATCAGATCCAAGCCTCGCGAGCCATGACATTGCAGCCCGTCAGCTCGAACCAGCTACCGCCATCGATTCTATTTTACTTTAGAGTCAACTTTTTTTCTTCTCAGTAAGGGAAATTACCAGTTCTCACCCTGGACATCGAGAAGAAGAATCCGAGGGTTGCAAAGAAATGCCTGTGAAGGAGAGAGATGCCAGATCCAGTGGTGGTTTCCGAAGTGCGGAATCGGTCTCTGTGGATCCGATTGAACCGACCGGAGGCAATGAACTCGCTCTCGCCGTCAGTGCTAAAAGCTGTCGACAAGGCGCTGGACGAAGCACTTGAACAAGCTGATGTCATGACGGTAGTGCTCACTGGCACCGGTCGTGCCTTCTGCGCAGGTGCCGACCTCAAGTACATCAACGACCAACTGGGCGATCGCGGCACTAGTGGGTTTCTGGAAAGCGTCCAGCGCACCACGAATCGCTTGGATCGATTCCCCAAGCCCATCATTGCCGCGCTCAACGGATTGACTCTTGCCGGCGGCCTTGAGCTTGTGCTGTGCTGCGACTTAGTCATTGCAGCCCGCAGCGCGAGGATTGGCGACGCGCACGCCAACTACGGCCTACTTCCCGGTGGCGGCGCGTCGGTTCGCCTCCCCCGAACCATTGGCCTCACACGCGCGAAATATCTCCTTTACACCGGCGAGTTCGTGACGGCCGAGGAAATGCGGGAGGCCGGTTTGGTCAACCGGGTCGTGGAAGATGCGCAACTGGAAGCGACAACCCAAGAAGTCGCGGACTTGATAGCCACCAAGAGTCCACTGGGCCTGCGTCGCATGAAGGCGCTGATAGATGATGGACTCGACCAGCCCGAGGACACGGCACTTCGCCTTGAATCGCTGGCCTCCGAGGTTCACACCCTCAGTTCCGACTTCCGGGAGGGACTGCAGGCTTTCGAGGCGAAACGTCCGCCCCGGTTCACCGGCAAGTGACCCCGCAGCCTAGTCATGAACATGCACCGTAGATACGAGGCACTTCAATGTCTTTTATTCGACGCCTATCGGCTGGTACCAGTTATTCGGACTGTTCCTTTCCGCGCTGCATTGACCCGATTGGCTCATGACTGCCCCGTTCAAGCACGGGCCATAGAAACGACTACTCCATCCCCTCTTACTTCAAGCTAAACCAAAATGAATCTGCAGCAACTCAAGGCGCGTTTGCGCCTACCAGTGATCGCATCGCCGATGTTCATCGTGTCCTATCCCGAACTGGTCATTGCCCAGTGCAAGGCTGGCATCATCGGATCCTTCCCCGCGCTCAATGCGCGTCCCGCGCATGTACTGGACGAGTGGCTGAACCGCATCACCACCGAGTTGGCCGAATACGACCGCCTGCATCCCGAGCAGCCTTCAGCGCCCTTTGCAGTCAACCAGATCGTGCATAAGACCAACGAGCGCTTGCACCAGGACATGGAGCTGTGCGTCAAATACAAGGTGCCGCTGGTGATCACCTCGATGGGTGCGCAGACTATGGTCAACGACGCGGTGCATTCCTACGGGGGCTTGGTGATGCACGACGTGATCAACCAGAAGTTTGCCCGTAAAGCGATTGAAAAAGGCGCCGACGGCCTGGTTCTGGTGGCCACAGGCGCGGGTGGCCACGCTGGTCGCCAGTCGCCCTTCGCCTTGGT